>Ga0082212_10003920_pt1 | contig 20905 bp, 17 predicted proteins | sample TergutNt197P3_FD_71548 | JGI IMG/M metagenome (GOLD analysis project Ga0082212, IMG submission 71548) | Neocapritermes taracua P3 segment gut microbial communities from Petit-Saut dam, French Guiana - Nt197 P3 | ecosystem: Host-associated > Arthropoda: Insects > Digestive system > Gut ... | reverse complement strand
GTCGTCGAACCGAATGACAACGCAGGGGTTTGCCGCTGATTCGCCGGTTGCCGATAATTCGACTGTCGAAGGCAGAACTAAAAACCGTCGTGTGGAGATATTTATATCGGCAGATGAAGAGATGATACAGCAAGCCAGAGCCACCGCCGAAACAAGGATCATCGAACAGTCGAGCGCCTCGCCAACGTCCTCCACAAGCAGCACCGGTTCCGGAAGCGCCGGTGCATCCTCCGGCAACACTGGTTCGAGTAGCAACGTTACCTCCTCCTCCGTTAATTCAAGCTCCTCTTCTGTCAATTCAAGCTCCTCCAGCGGAAAAGTTTCATCCGGCAGCGCTTACTCCGGCGTCTCCAATTTCAATAAAGGCGACAACATTGTAGGTATTGGCGCCGGATGGGGCGGATCACTGTATTCGGGTTACCGTTACTATTCGGGTTACAACAGATGGCCAACCCTTTCCCTTTATTATGAAAACTGTATTATCGACAATCTTTTCGATGCAAAAAGCGCGATAGGTGTTGGCGGAATGGTCAGTTATGCTACGGCAAGGTGGAAATACAAAGGTTCCGGCGATCCATACGGCTGGCGAAGCGACAACTTGTTTTTTGGCGCCCGCGCCGCTTTTCATTACGCATTTATACCCAAGTTGGACGCCTACACCGGTTTTATGGTTGGCTACAACGTCCATACATGGAAATGGACGGGCGACTACGAGTCGTATAAAGAGCACAGATACGGAAGTAACAACTTCGCATGGTCGTGGTTTGCTGGCGCACGCTATTATTTCGCTCCTGCCATCGCCGTTTTTGGTGAAGCTGGTTATGGCATGTCGCTTATAAAAGGTGGCATTTCGTTTAAGTTTAATTAAAAATAGGAGTTTTACATTATTATTATTGTCGGCGCAGGGAAAAACGGCATGGAGCTTTAGGCATGAAAAATAAATAACATATAAAACCGATTTGTCATACGGATTTCATGTTCACGGCTTTTTTGATGACAATACAAGTGTGTATCATAATCATAATACATATTTAGGTTTTACAAAATCCTCAAAATAATCCTTGTTGTCCGATTGTATACACAAATTTTTAGTCTTCGATTCTATCTTCCGGTATTTGTACCCTGTCCATGTCTGAAGCAAACCAAAAATAAAATAGACTGTTGAAAGAAAGTTGAACGGAAAAACGAAAAATTGAACCGTTATCCAAAGCATGAGAATTATTCCGCAGAGCATCACAGACAATGCGGCATGACGGCGCTTTTTAAAAACGAGGGTAAAGGAAATGAAATTTGTTATTCCATTGGCACAAAACAGGGCTATACCGGGAAAAACAAAATTTTGAAAAAATATATTCGAATATGGAAGTTTCTGAATATACGGGAGTAACAAGTTCATTTCCCACCACATTTCACCGGTTGGGTCGATAAACATCATGGCGCTTCCCCAAAGTGCGCCAATACCAATAAATAAAGTCCAAAAAATGGAGACAGACCGTATTCTTTTATACCTGTTCATTTTGTTCAATTTTGATTGTAATCATCTGTTATCCTAATTTATATTTTCTCTATCAACTCTTTCCTCACCAACTCCCAGGCAGTATCAACATCATAACTGACTCCTTGTTTCAATAACAGGTAAATATCCTCTCTGAAATCCTTGTCCGACAGTTTTTCGCTCATATTTGCAAGAAACTGTTTTTGCGTGGGAGGCATGGTTACAACGTTCTTAATGTAAATCCTATAGCAATAAATCAGTTTTTCCGTATCAACATCCAACTGCGTTAATGCCCAATACAAGTCAAACAAATCACGACCTTTTTTACGCTGATACAAAGCCCTTAGCTTTGTAGAGAGCAGTTCTTCTACCGTATATCCCGTAATGTTACACCGACCGGAAAACCACGAACTGTTTACATCGTAAGGTATTTCTTTCAACCCGAAAACATTCAGATGTTCGCGGGTATTTATCTCAATCTTCAACCGCATCGTGGTAACCGGCTGCATTTCGGAATCGAAACGGTAGACAACCGTGTTGTTGTGAATATGCTGTTTAACAATTCGTTTCGTTCCAAGAAATGCCAGTCTTTCGCGTAAGCGTTTCAGTACCGGATTAATGGGTTCGGCGTTAATATGCACTAAATCAACGTCTTCGCTATACCTGATTTGTGGCGTCAGGTAAAATTTATGCAGGGCGGTACCGCCTCTTATTGCCAATAATTTTTGCAAAAAGCCATCCGAAAATATTTCAACCATTGCGCGGGCAATAACCAAATCCTGCTCCACTTGCCCATCTAATGCCCAAGGCGCTGTTGCCCGCCATTCCTCAATATATCGTTGCGGTATCATAGGTCGCTTTCTATTACCATATTTTTAATGATTTTCCATTTAGCGTCCGTAGCGCCCTTTTTTTCTTTATGAAGAGCAAGCGGTATTGGGAAAAATTGTCTTTCAATCAATACTTTATGTAAAGCATCCGATAATTTTCCGGCGCCAACTTCATTTTCCAGAATATAACCTAACCGTTGAATGGCGGCGGTATTTGGAAACTTTTTGGCAGTTTTCGCGAGGTCGGCAGGTTTCATTGTTTCCACCAATTCCTGCAATACAGTAGTGATTCGGTTAATGCCGAACTTGTGTATGTAGTCGAAAAAATCCAATGCTGTACGTTCCGGCGAGGAAACATGAATGTATCCGGCTGCTGTTTTTTGCTGAATAATGCCTTCACGTATAAAATTCTGCTTCGGGAAAAATACAATGTTCAGTTTATTAATATCTCTTGGAGCCGAACTCTCCGTGACAACAGTGTATCCCATCGGCTGCTGATGCGCTGCGCCATGCAAGGCAGCAGCCGAAAGCAATCCTACGTAATACGATTTATTCAACGATTTCATCAGATCGTCAATATATAAATAGGGAGGCAACATGCCCGGTTTTGAGTATTCAGCGGGAATAATTACATAAAACCCCTGCCGGATAGCCGCTATTTCATTTTTCAATTTCAATCTGTGCAATCTTTGCTTTATCGCCGGATATTGTATTTGAAATTCATTTTTTAATTCGTTAAGCGTAAAAGCATAACGCCCCTGCGACCTGACTTCTTTTAGATAACTATCTAATTGATTGTATTTTATCTTTTCAATTTCTTCCATAAGCATATTTTCGCATAAAGTAACACATTTAAAAACTCTTTGCAAAGATACGCTTTATTTTGTTACAACACATTATTATTTCATTAAAAACATCAAAAGTAATGAATATATAACAATCATATTTTTAACAGGTTGTTCGCGCAGCCATCTTTCGACAGACGGTTTGCCGGTTATCGATGTGACGAAAAACTATATAGAAAAGGAATTCACGTTGACCGATATAGTCGATATCACGTATGTGCATTTGGATTCCAAACACGATGATTTCCTTTACAAGGGTTGATCAGTCATACAACCTCCAAAAAATATAATATTCCGATAATAATTTATAATCATTCATTAATACATTGTTCGCAGAAAAAGGCGTATGTTTGCGGCGTGATTGAATTACACTTAATTTCGAAGTTAAATAATCCCTGTTGCTGTTGTTGGAGACAGGGTGCAATAATTGGCTAATTATTGTAAAACACAACAAAAGAGTTAAATAATTTTTTGTTTTTAAATTTTTAAATTATTTTTGTCCTATGGAAAAAAAGAAAATTTCTTTTATTGATCTGGTAAATGTTCTGAGTCAGCAAGAGATGAAGAAAGTGACAGGAGGATGCGGCGGTAATAATGGATATGTTTTTTATTGTATTCATGACACAATAAATGGTCTTTTTGAAACCGGTTGTTTTATGTCGTTATCGACTGCATTGGATTATTGTGATATAATAAATTTATTTGGCTATGGGTGTAGATGTTATTCGTGTGATTAGTAATATTTTAATGAAGCTGAAATTCTTAATAAGAACATCACTCCTTCAAGTTATACTAATAATGACGTTTGTATCTTTAAATGCTCAAAACTTAACAATAATAGACATAACACAAGCAAAACTCGGAGAAATTCCTGCCGAGACAATATTTGAAAAAATAGAATTTGTTCCTTTAGAAACACATAAAGATGGTCTCTTGAATATGAAGGAAGCGACATTTTATTTATCCGAAAAATATATTATCGGAATGAATTTTTTAGGAGGGGCTTACTTGTTTGATAGAGTAACAGGGAAATTTATTCGCGAAATTAGTTCTTTCGGGCCGGGGCCGGATGAATACACAAACCCACTGTATAATTACTATGGGTTTGATGAAGAAAATAATAACCTGTTTGCAGGAGGAACGTACACTAAATATTGGGAATGTATCAATATTGAAACAAATAAAATGGAATCGAGAATTAATAAACCGTTGTCTGAAAATAACAATGATTTTTGGGGGGCATACTCACCCTGGTTTTTAAAAGATAACACCTATATTAGTTTTGTCAATAACAGAACCGGTAAAGATAAAATTAAATTGGTCGTTTTCGACAAAGAAGGAAACATAATGAACAGATACCCAAACTCCCTTGAATATAATAGAGATGGTATGAGCCTGTATCCCTATTTTTATGGAATTTTCTATTATTACAACAATCATACATATTTCAAGGAGTTTAACTATAATGACACTGTTTTTTATGTGGATGAGAGCAAGATTACTCCTCACATAATTTTTCAATTAGGGAATAAACAGCCTTTGTATCAACATCAAAATGATGCAAATTACAACAAAGAGAAGTATTTAATAAATTTTGTATACGAGACCGGGTTGTTTGTGTTATTTAACTTTACCTACTTCACAGAAACCATTCATGCTTCAGGTAACACTTTTGGCAAAAATTCAACTGTTCATACCGGTTATTTTGATAAAAAAAGCAGACAGGTATATATTTCATCGACCCCTGATTTGAAAAAATCAGGATATACGGTAAATGGAGTACCTGCCGGATTTTATCCGATGTCAATGAATAGAAATAAAGAAATAATTGCTAAAATAGACCCGGCTGAACTCATACAAAATAAAGAGAAAATAGCCCCCCCATTTAAAGATCTGTTTCAAAATTTATTGGAGGATGATAATCCTATCGTTGTCATAGCTAAGTTAAAATAAAAATGGCGTATTCGTCGAACATATTTTTGATGCAAGTTTGCGACTTATGCCAAAAAACAGCAGGTTATTGCGGAAAACCGCAATTTTTAATAAAATCAAGTGAAAAATAAACCAACTTGTTGGTTTATTAGCTATCTTTACACGCTTTTTAAGAAATGTGTAAATGTTAAAGTCTTTTCCTCATTACCGGCAGCTGGATGCAATGGATTGCGGTCCGACGTGTCTGCGTATGATTGCGAAGTATTACGGACGGAATTATTCGTTGCAAACGCTTCGTGAGAAGTCGTTTATCACACGCGAAGGGGTGTCGATGCTGGGGATCAGTGAGGCGGCTGAATCGATCGGATTTCGTACGACGGGGGTGAAGATTACGCTTGAGCAGTTGAAAAATGAAGTGCCTCTGCCTTGTATCCTGCATTGGAATCAGAATCATTTCGTGGTGTTACACAGCCTGTCCACCCGCTCTTTCCGCAAGGGAAGGAGCAAAGACGAATGTCGGTTTCAGATCGCCGATCCGGCATCGACATTAGTTACTTTTACAGAAGAAGAATTTAAACGTTGCTGGTTGAGTACAAGGGCTGAAGCCGGAGAGACATCCCCCGACACCCTTCAAAGTGGGACTACCGCACATTTTAATGCATCTTCAAAAAGGGGATATAAAGATGCAGGTACAGCTTTGCTGCTCGAACCCGGGCCGGAATTTTATGCAATGGAAGATGAAAGAGAAGCAAGTAAAAAAGGATTGTCATTTTTCTTCCGCTACCTGACGCCATACAAAAAAGAACTGTTGCAACTGATACTGGGTATGATTACGGCCAGTATCCTGCAACTGATCATGCCGTTCCTTACACAGTCGTTAGTCGATACCGGAATCAGGGATAGCAACCTGAGCTTTATCACATTGGTACTGATTGCCCAGGTGGTGATCTTCTTAGCCCGCTTGTCGGTCGATTTTATCCGCAGCTGGATACTGCTGCATGTGAACACGCGGATTAATATCGCACTGATATCGGATTTCTTAGCCAAACTGATGCGCCTGCCGCTTAAGTTCTTCGATACGAAGATGGTGGGTGATATCATGCAACGCATCGGCGACCACCGCAGGATTGAGTCTTTTCTGACGGGGACATCGATCAATACGCTTTTTTCGTTTGTCAATTTTATTGTGTTCGGGTTTGTGCTGGCTTATTACAACCTTACGATTTTAGGATTGTTTATGCTGGGAAATGGTTTGTATGTGGCATGGATACTGGCGTTTATGCGTTACCGGCGCGAACTCGATATCAGGCGGTTTTCGCAGGCAGCCGGCGAACAGAGCAACCTGTTTCAATTGATTACCGGCATGCAGGAAATCAAACTCAACAACTGTGAGACAGAGAAACGTTGGCAATGGGAACGTATTCAGGTCAAGCTGTTTAAGATAAGTATCAAGGGATTGGCTTTGGAGCAGTACCAGCAATTAGGTTCTGTGTTTTTCAATCAGTCGACCAATATCTTTATTTCGTTTCTTGCCGCCCGCGCCGTAGTATCGGGCGATATGACGCTGGGTATGATGATGTCGCTGACTTATATAGTCGGACAGTTATCGTCGCCCATCGAACAGTTTATCGGCTTTGCCCGCTCATTCCAGGACGCCAAAATAAGTCTGGAACGATTGGGCGAAATACATCAGAAAGAAGATGAGGAACAGACGATGTCGCTGAAAGTGAACGCTTTGCCCGAAGGCAGGAGTTTTTCGATCGAAAACCTCAGTTTCAGCTACGACGGCGCCGACCGCGATTATGTGCTTGAAAATATCAATCTGACGATTCCGGAACGGAAGGTGACCGCCATTGTCGGAGCCAGCGGCAGCGGGAAAACGACATTGATCAAATTGTTGCTCGGTTTTTATAACCCGAACAAAGGAGATATAAAAATCGGGGATATAACATTGCAACATATCAACCCGCATGTATGGCGTGCACGTACGGGTTCGGTAATGCAGGACGGATTTATCTTCTCGGATACGATTGCAAAAAATATAGCAATCGGCGATGAGATGGTGGATAAGGAACGGCTGCTTCATGCGGTTAAGGTGGCCAATATACGCGATTTCATCGATTCGCTGCCTTTGGGATATAACACGAAAATCGGTATGGAAGGGAGCGGGATAAGTCAGGGGCAACGGCAGCGTATACTGATTGCACGGGCGGTCTATAAAAACCCGGAATTTATCTTCTTGGACGAGGCCACCAATGCGTTGGACGCCAACAATGAAAAGCAGATCATGGAACAGTTACACCGGTTTTATGAAGGAAAAACGGTGGTTGTTGTTGCCCACAGGTTAAGTACGGTGCGCGATGCGGATAATATCGTGGTGCTCGACAAAGGCAAAGTGGCCGAACAGGGCACACATGCGGAATTGACGGCTAAGCGGGGGATTTATTATGAATTGGTAAGAAATCAGTTGGAACTTGGAAATTAAGAAAAAACAGCCCCATCCAACTCCCCTAAAAGGGGAGCGACTCTCCCCTCCTTTGGAGGGGTTGGGGGAGGCTATTCCTATGCTTCGCAGCGAAGAGGTACAGGAGGTGATGGGTGAAATTCCTGCGTGGATTTTGCGGTGGGGGATTACGATACTGTTTCTCGTTGTAATGATGCTGGTTATAGGGAGTTGTTTTTTTAAATATCCGGATGTGATTGTGTCGGAGATGACGTTGACAGGACGCTATCCGGTTGCACAAATCGTAGCACGCGCTTCGGGAAAAATCAGTAAACTGTATGTTGACGACGATCAAACGGTTGCACTTCATGCGCGGCTTGCCATCGTCGAAAACCCGGCTTCGACCGACGATGTTTTGTATCTGAAAGAAATGTTAACACGCCATTTCAATCAACCCGACAGTTTCCTGATAGATTATCATAAAGGAAATGGGAAAACATCAGACCTTTCACTTGGCGACATACAATCTGCGTATTCCTCTTTCCTGAACAATCTGCATGAATATGACAACTATTATTCATTCAACTATTATCCGAAACGCATCGCCGCCACCCGCGCTCAGATTGAAAAATACCGCACAAATTATCAAAATCAAAAACGTCAGCAGGATGTATTGGAGGCACAGTTCCGGCTGGCAACGCAGCAATATAGCCGTGATTCGTTACTTTTTGTGCGGCAGGTCATTTCGCCCTCCGAGCATGAATCGGCGCGGACGGTCTTTCTGCAAAGCCGTTATACGCTCGAAAATGGTTATATCGGACTTGAGAACCTGCAAATTCAAATCGGCGAAATGGAGGTCAATCTCCTCGACATGGAACTGCAACGCGCCGAAAAGGAAAACCAGCTTGCACAGAATTTTCGCGCGAGCGCCGAGCAGCTTTTGAATGCGATCAACAGTTGGGAATTGACCTATTGCCTCTCGTCGCCTATCGAAGGAAAGGTGACTTTTACGAAATACTGGAACGAAAACCAGTTTATTTCGGCAGGAGATAACGTCTTTACGGTGGTGCCCGGAAAGGACGACGAACTGTTGGGACGCTCATTGCTTCCTGCACAGCGTTCGGGCAAGGTCAAGGTGGGGCAAAGGGTGATCGTCCGTTTCCTGAATTTCCCCGATCAGGAATTTGGGATCGTCAACGGTCGCGTACATTCCATCTCGCTTGTTCCTGCTGAAAACAATTACCGCGTAGAAATAGCGCTTCCCGCAGGCCTGACTACCAATTACGGAAAAATACTCCCTGTCTCATACGAAATGAAAGCCTCTGCCGAAATAGTGACCGAAGACCTTCGGCTCATCGAACGTTTCTTTTTGCCGCTGAAACGGATTTTGAGGGAAGGGATTTGAATAAACAATGATTTTTACACTTTTTTAAGTGCGAAACAGGAAATTTTACTATCTTGCACACCGAAAATAACTTAAAACCCTATAACAATGAAACGTAGCGAAATTAACCGGATTTTGGAAAATGCAAAAGTATTCATGGAAGAACGAAAATTCTTTTTGCCTCCATGGGCTTATTGGAATGTGGACGACTGGAAAAAAAACAAAGACAGTGCGGGCGAAGTGATCAACAACATGCTGGGATGGGATATAACCGATTTCGGGTCGGGCAACTTTGAGCGCAGAGGACTGTTCCTGTTTACATTGCGGAACGGGAAATTCAATGTGGATAAAAAACCGTACGCCGAAAAAATCATGATTGTGGAGGAAAATCAGGAAACACCCATGCACTTCCACTGGGCAAAAATGGAAGATATTATCAACCGGGGAGGAGGAAACTTAGTGATAGAACTGTACAATTCTACTGAAGATGAGGGTTTTGCCGATACCCCTGTTACATTGAAAGTCGATGGCGTGCAACGAACGGTCGACGCCGGAGGGAAAGTGGTGCTGACACCCGGTGAGAGTATCTGTCTGGAGCAAGGCGTGTATCATCGCTTTTACGGAGAGGAAGGAAAGGGCAAGGTGCTTGTCGGCGAAGTCAGTATGGTCAACGATGATACTTCTGATAATTGTTTCTACGAAACCATCGGCCGTTTTCCGACCATTGAAGAAGATGTTGAACCGTTGCATCTGCTTGTGTCGGATTATATAACGTTTACCGCATAATGGAAAAGATGTTCAAAATAACAGGAACGGGCTGTGCATTAGTCGATTATCTGTATATGCCGGTTTCTTTCACGGACGAAACATTCGGTCGATACCTGTCTGTAAAGCCGGGCGATGGCGGATTATCACCCGGTAAACTTGTGTTCACCGACGATTTCGAGCAGTTTGCGGCTGTCAATTATCTTGATGTAAGAGAGCGTATTACGAATGGGAAGCCACCAATCGCCCAAAATATAGGCGGCCCTTCCATCGTTTCGCTGATTCATGCGGCGCAAATGTTGACAGGCCAGCCGGCTCAGGTCAGTTTTTATGGTAGTAAAGGCAGAGATGCCGGAGCTTCTTTTATTGAAGAACGGTTGCAAATGACCCCTTTACAAATCGGTAAATACAAGACGGCCGACCGAAACACGCCTTTTACGGATGTGCTCTCCGATCCTGATTTTTATCAGGGGCAAGGTGAGCGCATCTTTATTAACAATATAGGAGCTGCCTGGGAATTGTTTCCGGACGATTTGGATGAAGCATTTTTCGGGAGCGATATGGTCGTCTTTGGCGGAACAGCCTTGACGCCTCATATCCATCAGGCGTTGTGTGAATTGCTGAAGAAAGCAAAAGATAATCATGCGATTACGGTAGTAAATACGGTGTATGATTTTCTGAATGAAAAAAAGAATCCGTTTGCGCCGTGGCCGCTGGGACAGTCGGACGAAACCTACCAATATATCGACTTGCTGATTACAGATATGGAGGAAGCGCTCAGGTTGAGCGGGCAACCGACAGTCGGAGAAGCGTTGACATTTTTCAAAAACAAAGGAACGGGCGCTGTTGTCGTGACACATGGAGCGGAACCGGTACATTATTATTCCGAAAACCGGTTATTTGGCACGACAGAAGGCAGTAAACCGGTGTCGGCAACGATCAGGGAAACAATAACCCGGAATCCCGGGCAAGCCGGCGACACGACCGGTTGCGGAGATAATTTTGCAGGAGGGATGATCGCTTCCATTGCACTGCAACTGATTGATAAACAAGACTATCCTGTCAATTTAGATAAAGCGCTTGCCTTGGGGATAGCATCCGGAGGTTATACCTGTTTTTATCATGGAGGGACATTTTATGAGACGTTTCCCGGACAAAAACGGCAACTGATCGAACCGTATTATCAGGATTATATAGTCGGCAGCCGGTAGAATGTTATCAAAACATCCCCATAGCCCTCTTCAAAGGGGGAATTGCCGAACATCCCCCTGCCCTCTTCAAAGAGGGAGTTGCTGACTGTTAAATCATTATGTGACGGCAAAATGTATTATAAAAAGATTGTTGTTTTCGGCGCCGGAAAAATCGGGCGTTCATTTATCGGTCAGGTGTTTAGTCGTTCAGGCTATGAAGTGGTATTTGTCGATATAGATCAACAATTGATTGAGATGATCAATCAACGCCAACGGTACAAGGTTGTTATCAAAGGAGAAGAACAACAAACGCTTTGGATTCAGCCGGTCAGGGGAATCTGCCTGCATGATACGGACAGGGTTGTCGACGAACTGGCTGATGCGGGGATTGCTTCACTGTCGGTTGGAAAACAAGGTTTACAGGCGGCAATTCCTGTGATAGCCAAAGCATTGAGTGTACGCCGGCAAAAACTCGGGAATCTGCCGTTAGATATCATTATTGCCGAAAACATGCGGAATGCCGATGAGTTTATTCGCGTCGCGTTGAGGAGACAATTGCCACCGGATTATCCTGTTGAGCAATTGGTAGGGTTGGTGGAAACAAGCATTGGCAAGATGGTTCCGATCATGACCCGCAAAGATGTGGAAGACGATCCGTTGCAGGTTTTTGCCGAACCGTATAATTCATTGATTGTGTCAGCAAAAGGATTTAAAAATGCAATCCCGGATGTGCCGTTTTTAGCCCCTAAAGAGCATATCAAAGCGTGGGTAGACCGGAAATTGTTTATCCATAACTTAGGTCATGCTGCGGTGGCATATTTAGGATTTCAGTCACATCCTACAGCTGTGTATATATATGAAATACTGGATGATAAGCGAATTCACGAAATTGTCCGTCATACGATGTTGCAGTCGGCCGGTATATTGCAGGCGCTGTACCCCGGCGAGTTTACCGACAGGCAGATAGAGGAACATATCGACGATCTGCTGCTACGTTTCATGAACCGGAACCTTGGGGATACCGTATTTCGTGTCGGATGTGATCTGTATCGCAAGTTAGGTCCGGATGACCGTTTGGTAACGCCAATACGTGCCGGCATCCGGACAGGCAAACCGTACAATCTGATTTGGGATGTATTATTGGCAGCGATTTCGTTTGGCGCTCAAGATGAAAACGGACAGTATTTTCCGGCTGACAAAGCCTTTTTTGAAGAAGCCAAAAAAGGCACGCAGTATATTATTACTAATGTATGCGGTTTACCTGACCTTTAATGTGATGATCGTGAGCGCTGCCAAAATAATACCGATTAGCCAGAAGCGCACAACGATTTTTGATTCGGGGACGGCGTTGAGGGGTTTCTGTATCAAGGCCATAATCCCGTCGTTTCCTTTTTTCTGGAAATGGTGATGCAGGGGCGTCATCTTAAAGATACGTCTGCCTTCGCCATATTTTTTCTTTGTACGTTTGAAATAAGCCACCTGAAAGATGACCGAGAGGCTTTCGGCTAAAAAGATACCGCACAGCAGGGGGATCAGCAATTCTTTGCGGATCAGAATGGCAAAGACGGCTATGATGCCTCCCAACGTCAGACTACCTGTGTCGCCCATAAAAACCTGCGCCGGATAGGCGTTCCACCAAAGAAATCCTACCGTAGCGCCAATAAAAGCGGCGGCAAAAACCACCAATTCCTCAGCGCCGGGGATAAACATGATATTCAGGAATGAGGCAAACCGGATATGCGACGATGTATAGGCCAATATGCCCAACGCCACGCCTATAATCGTCGAGCTGCCTGCTGCCAACCCGTCCAATCCATCGGTCAGGTTGCTTCCGTTCGAAACAGCTGTGACAAGAAAAGTGACCACAATAATAAATAAAATACAGGTAGCCACTGTTTTATAATTGCCTGCCCAGCCTACTAACCAGGCATAATCGAAGTTGTTGTTTTTTATAAAAGGGATGGTGGTTATGGCTGATTTAGTATGATAGGCGTGAATTTGCACATCTTCAATCACATTTGCCACTTCATTGCGTATTTCCATATTTTCATGTACAACAACGTCGGGACTAAGGAAAAGTATAAGTCCGATAATCAATCCCAGCCCTGCTTGTGCCATAATTTTATACCGTCCGCGCAATCCTTTTTTGTCTTTTCTCATCACCTTGATATAATCGTCGGTAAAACCGACTATCCCCAGCCAGAGTGTAGTAATCAGCATGATTATCAGGTATATATTGTTCAGGCGGGCAAACAGGAGAACCGGTATTACAATGGCAATGATGATAATGATTCCACCCATGGTGGGCGTATTCGTTTTGTCTTTTTGCCCTTCGACGCCCAAGTCGCGGATCGTTTCGCCGATTTGTAAAAATCGCAGTTTGTTAATGATTTTTCCGCCAATCAAAGTGGAAATTATCAATGAGAAAACGAATGCCGAGATAGAGCGAAAAGTAATATATTTGAACACACCTGCACCGGGCAAATCAATTTGGTCTAAGTAGTTAAAAAGGTCGAAAAGCATAATTATTTAGTTACGAGTTACAAGTTACAAGTTACGGGTTACGGGTTGAGGTTGTTGGGGCGCACCCTTGCGGTCGCCCGACTGAATTATGGGATTTGAAAATTTCCTGAATAATTTCGCGGTCGTCAAAATGATATTTTACGCCGTTGATTTCCTGATAGTCTTCGTGGCCTTTGCCGGCGATAAGGATTACGTCGCCTTTGTTTGCAAATTGAGTGGCGGCTTTGATGGCTTGTGCGCGGTCGGCAATACAGAGGGTTGAGGTCTGTTCTTGTTCGTTCAATCCGGCCATCATGTCCTGAATAATTGTATCAGGGTCTTCAAAGCGGGGATTATCGGAGGTCAGGATAACCATGTCGCTCAAACGGCATGCTTCCTTTGCCATCAGCGGACGTTTGCCCTTATCGCGGTTGCCTCCGGCGCCGACGACCGTGATGATTCGGGGTTTTACGGATGCGGGCGAACATATAGAGGGCGAACCTGCGCGTTCACCCGCACGGTATAGTACATCATGAATGCTGTTCAGCACATTGGTCAGCGCATCGGGGGTATGCGCATAATCAACAACGGCGGTAAATCCTTTAGGCGAGCGGATTGTTTCGAAGCGTCCGGAAACAGGAGGCAATGCGCTAAGGGCGATGCACACTTCTTCGGAATTTTTTCCTAAAGCGCCGGCTGTTCCATAGACAGCCAAAAGATTATACGCATTGAACCTGCCCACAAAACGGACATTTACTTCCCGGCCGTTGATAATCAATTCCGTACCTTCAATATATGATTCAACGATTTTGCCTTTAAAATCGGCCATCGTTTGCAGTGAATAAGCCAATTTACGGGCGTTTGTGTTCTGAAGCATCACACTTCCCGCTTTGTCGTCGATATTGGTGAGGGCAAACGCATTGTCAGAGAGGTTGTCGAAAAATTTCTTTTTTGTTTTCAGGTAATGATCAACCGTTTTGTGATAATCCAAATGGTCGCGTGTCAGATTGGTAAATATACCTCCTTTGAAATGTAGCCCGCTGATGCGTTTTTGGTCGATGGCATGTGAACTGACTTCCATAAAAACGTATTCACAGCCGGCCTCTGCCATTTGCGCGAGCAGTTTATGCAGCGAAACAGCGTCGGGTGTTGTGTGAGTGGCCGGTAGCATTTCGTCGTTGATATAATTGCAAACGGTCGAAAGTAAACCGGCTTTATAACCTAAACGGCGAAAGAGCGTATACAACACCGTCGCTACGGTAGTCTTGCCGTTGGTGCCTGTTACGCCTACCAATGTGAGCTGCGACGAAGGGTGGCCATACCAAACATCAAGGACAAGACCTAAGGCTTCGGTCGAATCCGTTACAATCACAAAAGTGCAGGCAGATTGTTGTTTGGCATTTTCGGGGATATGTTCGCACAGAATAGCAGCAGCTCCTTTTTCTATGGCTTTTCCGATATAATCGTGCCCATCAACCGAAACCCCTTTGACAGCCACAAACAGCATGTCCGGCGCTACTTTTCGCGAATCGGATTCGATTCCGGAAATGAAGATATGGTCATCTCCTTCGATTTTTTTGACCTGTATGGCTGATATAAGTTCTTTTAAATTCATCATATTATCTTAATACAATGGCAATGTTTTGGCCTTTGACAATATTTTTTCCGGGTGATACAGACTGGGAAACGACTTGTCCACGTCCTGAAAAGCTGACCCGTAAACCGAGTTTTTCCAATGTATAAACAGCGTCTTTGGCGCCCATGCCAACAACATTCGGAACGATTCCTTCCTGAACAGTCAGTGATTTCAGTTCGATCTGTTCTGCGACCGGCTTATTGTCAGCCATGGCATATAACGTGTTGATCTGCTTTGTGTTGTTTTTAATTTTCAGTTTTTCCAAAACATATTCCAATGCTTTTGTATCACTGTTTTTCACAGTCGGAATCATCACTCCGGTCGAATCAACCGACATTTTCCGAAGGTCGTATTTGGTCTGATTTGAATAAATTTTTTCGGCGATTGTTTTAAAAACACTTCCGGGCATTGCACCCGAGGGCGATCCTCTGCGCGGTCGTTGAATCACAACCATACATGTATATTGAGGATTGTCGGTCGGGAAAAATCCGCAGAATGAAAGGTTGTGAGCGGCTGATGAGTAACTTCCACCCGATGCAATCCGGGCTGTGCCGGTTTTTCCGGCAAACGAAAGCGTTTCGGAACGAAATTGTTTACCTGTTCCCTCAGTTATTACGTCAGCCATCATTTTACGGATTATTTGCAGCGTTTCCTGCGAACAGATTGAGTGACGAAGTGTTTCGGTGGTAAAACGTTTGATTGTTTTTCCCTCTTGTTGTATCTCTTTAGTAAGCATCGGACGTACCATTTTTCCGTTGTTGGCTATGGCATTATAGAATGTAAGCGTCTGCATAGGAGGCACTTGTACTTCATAGCCAAACGACATCCAGGGTAATGATGTGCGCGACCATGTACGGTTGCTCGGGTCTTTAATTTTGGTGCGTCCCGCGCCGGGAATCTCAAGATTCAAATCGGCATTGATGCCAATCCGGTCAAGACCTTCAATGAATTTCCCCGGATTATTTTCATACCCTTTCAGGATTGTCTTGGCAACGCCGATATTGGACGAAAACCAGATTGCCTGCGCAACAGTAATGCGATGGTATCCTCCGTCACGGTCGGCATTGTGGTCGGTAATGGGTCTGCTTATATAATAGTAGCGTCCGTTTCCGACATCAACGATGTCATCGGGCGTACAGACCTTATCTTCGAGGGCAACCATGATAGATGCGATTTTGAACGTCGAACCGGGTTCTATTTCGTCGGCAACAGCACGATTACGCGATTCTACATACTTTCCGGCGCCTGCCCGCTCAAGGTTCGACATGGCTTTTATTTCGCCGGTTGAGACCTCCATCACGATGGCTATTCCTAACTCGGCATCAAGTTCTATCAGTTTGTCGTTCAGCGCCTTTTCGACAAAGTCCTGTATTTGAATATCAATGGTGGTAATGACATCTAATCCGGCAACGGGTTCGACTTCAGTCACATTCGTCCATTGTTTTCCTACCCGCCGGAGAGATGAAATACCGGGTTCGCCCCGCAGTAGCGAATCGTAATATAATTCCAATCCGTTTTTGCCTTTGGAAAGTCCGTTTGTTTCGATTTCATTGTAAATATCGCCTATCGTACGTGAAGCCATCCGGTCGAAAAGTTTCTGTCGCTGAACCATTTCCTTTTCATACAGCCCGCTTCTGTTGCGGCCATAACGAAAAAACGGGAATTGCCGTATTTCTTTTAAATCGCTGTATGTGACGCGCCCTTCATACAACGGATACTGTCGGCTTTTTGACTTGAGGCCGCGCAACAAATGCGCTTTATAACCTTCGGGCGTACGATTCTTCAATTTTTTGGATAGATAGATGGATAGAGAATCAATTCCATTTTCTGTTGAATACAGAAATGATGAGTCTCTTAAAAAACCACTTGCCTGAAAATCAATATACAAATAGTAACGAGGCATGCTTGTGGCCATCAATTTACCATCGGCGGAATAAATATTTCCACGACTTGGATTGATGGTGCGGTCAGGCAGTTTATACCTTTCGGATTCTTTTGCCCATTTTTCTTTTTCGGAAAATGCAATTTTAAATGTAAAGACCGGAATACCAAATATTAACGGACATAACAGGAGTACCACAAGATAGTAACGCCTCTGCAGTGTCCGGTGATTTTTCGGTGCTTCTTCCAATATGTTTTCTTCTTCAGTCATTGTACTAATTATTTACGATTTTTTGTCCCCCATTAAAGGGGGTTAGGGGATGTTAATATTTGCAATTTATTATCCCCCTTTGAAGGGGGTTAGGGGGATGTCAATATTTTTTTTAGATTTTACTTGCGTAGGATATAGGGAGGCGTTTGGGCGCTTTCTATTTTCAGTCCTTTTGATTTTACTAATTCCTCAATTTGCGACCTGCGGTTTCGGCCTGTCAGTTGGCCGGAAATTTGGATCGACTCGGTTTTTACATCATACAATTCTTTTTGCAGACGGTCTATCTCGCGTAGTTTGAGTAAACAGTTATACCTGTTTCCAATAAAAAAGACAAGCAAAACGACAATCAGCATAATCATGCGGGTATGCCTGACCACAAAGTCTTCTTTCAAAATTCCTCCGCTCAGAATGTACAAAACATTGCGTCTTTTCTTTTTAGGTTTTGATGTCTTCTTTTCTTTCATAACATCATTTTTTCGGCGATTCGTAATTTGGCGCTGCGGGCGCGGGGATTTGTTTCTATTTCTTCGTTTGATGGCGTAATAACCTTATGGTTAATGGGTAGCAAGGGCGAAATACGGTTTCCGAAGAAGTCTTGTTCACTTTTTCCGGACGTATTGCCGGTGCGAAAGAAGTTTTTTACCAACCTGTCTTCCAACGAATGATAAGTGATAAAAACCAACCGTCCTCCCGGTTTTAAAAATTTGACTGACTGATTCAGCAGCGCGTTGAGGGCTTCCAATTCCGAATTGGTTTGGATGCGTAAGGCTTGAAACACCTGTGCAAGGATTTTCTTTTCTTTGTCTTTACGGATAAACGGATGAAGAATTTCCAAAAACTCCTCAATGGTCTGAATGGGTTTTTCGCTGCGCGCCAGCGCAATATGGGATGCTAAACGACGTGCAACCGGCAATTCGCCAAAATTGTAAAAAATATTGGCAAGCTCTTCGACAGGAAAGGTATTCAAAATATCGGCCGCCGTCAGCCCTTTCCGGTTATTCATCCGCATATCCAATGCGCCGTTGAAACGAAATGAAAAACCGCGAGCAGCATCGTCAAAATGGTGCGAAGATACCCCCAAATCTGCCAATATTCCATCAACGGCCGGCACGCCGTAATAGCGCATAAAATTGGACAGATACCTGAAATTACTGCTTACAAATGTAAACCGCGAATCTGTCGGGATATTAGCTTCTGCATCTATGTCATGGTCAAAGCCATACAATCGTCCGTCTTTGCCAAGGCGATCTAAGATGCACCGTGAATGTCCTCCCCCTCCGAATGTAACGTCAACGTAAATGCCTGATGGTTTGATGCAAAGGCCTTTTATACTTTCGTATAACAGTACCGGCGTATGATACAAATTCATTTCTTTTTTCACTTTCAACGCTTTCGCAGGATTTATCACTGCGCTTAGCGACCATAAAAGTAGAAAAATTTATTTTTGTAAACAGTATTTTGTGCGATTTTTTTTATTTATTGAACCGCCAAATACAGCAAAGCCGCCAAAGCACAGCCTACAATCGGCGCTACTACCGGTATCCACGCATATCCCCAGTTGCTGTTCCGTTTGCCTTTTATTGGCAGAAGAAAATGAACGAGGCGGGGGCCTAAGTCGCGTGCCGGATTAATCGCATAACCGGTGGTGCCTCCCAACGACATACCTATGGCAACAATGATAAGAGCGACCGGCAACGGGCCGGCAATTTCCGCACCTCCAACCATCAATATGCCGAAAATCAATACAAAAGTACCGATCACCTCACTTAAGAAATTGTAGAAAATCGCTTTAATGGCAGGACCTGTACAAAAGATGCCCAATTTGACGTCCGGATTTTCTTCCGCGTCAAAATGAGGCTTATACATTACATAAACAAGGCAAGCCCCCAACATAGCGCCCAACAACTGAGCGATGCAATAACCCAAAATATTGCCGGTAAAGCCGCCTGCAATGGCCAAACCGATTGTGACGGCAGGATTCAAATGCGCTCCCGAAAAAGGAGCGGCAATAAAGGCGGCAACAAAAACGCCCAATCCCCAGCCGAACGCGATCACTACCCATCCACCATTTTTTCCTTTGGTGTCCTTTAAACTCATATTGGCACAAACTCCTCCGCCAAACAGTATCAGTATGGCAGTGCCGATAAACTCAAATAAAATATCTTTTCCCATTGTAATATTAATTTGTTTTGAAATTGCTATTTATTTTAACTCAAACCTGTCAATTGTCTAATCTACCTCTCCCTGCCCCCTCCGAAGGGGGACATTAATTTGCGGCTTTCAAAAAAAAACGTAATTCCTAATTCATAATTTCTAATTGCTTCCCTTCGGAAAGCCAAACATTATTTGATTTTTAACACTATTGTAAAGTCCTAATTGTTTACTTCACCCACGCCTGCGACCGATGCACCGCTTCGGCCCATTTCCTTTTTGCCAGTTGCATATCAAGATCCTGTTCAGGTTCAAATATTTGATCTACAGACCACTGTTGCTTTATCTCATCAATATTTTCCCAAAAACCGGTTGCCAAACCTGCCAAATAGGCGGCTCCCAACGCGGTCGTTTCGGTGGTTTGCGGGCGGATAACTGTCTGTCCCAACACATTGGCCTGGAATTGCATCAGCAAATTGTTTTTCGACGCACCACCATCAACCCTTAATTCTTTCAAGCCGACCCCGGCATCCAATATCATGGCATTGATGACGTCCATGGTTTGCCACGCAATTCCTTCAATCGCTGCGCGTGCAATATGTGCGGCGGTAGTGCCTCTTGATATGCCGACGATAGCTCCACGTGCATACTGATCCCAGTAAGGTGCTCCCAATCCGGTAAGTCCGGGAACAAAATAGACGTCTCCGGAATCGGGCACCTGTATTGCCAATGCTTCAATTTCGGACGACGACCGGATGATTTTCAGCCCGTCACGCAGCCATTGTACGATAGCGCCTGCCACAAAGATACTTCCTTCGAGGGCATAAAATGTTTTTCCTCCAATCTTCCATGCTATCGTCGTTACCAAATTGTTTTTCGAAGCGACCGGCTCTTCGCCTGTATTCATCAGGATAAAACAGCCTGTCCCATACGTGTTTTTCACCATCCCTTTTTCGATACACATCTGTCCGAAGAGTGCGGCTTGCTGGTCGCCTGCAATCCCCGCAACCGGTACATTTGTAGCAAACAGTGAAGAAGCATTATATCCGTATATTTCGCTCGACTCACGCACTTCGGGCAAGACTGAAGCCGGGATATCGAACAGCCGGAGCAGGTCGTCGTCCCATTCGAGCGTATGAATATTGAAAAGCATGGTTCGTGAAGCATTGGAGACATCTGTAGCATGGACTTTTCCGTTCGTCAATTGCCAGACGAGCCATGTATCGACCGTACCGAAAGCCAGTTCGCCATGTTCGGCTTTAGCTCTTGCACCCGCAACATGATCCAATATCCATTTTATCTTGGTGGCGCTGAAATAGGCATCGACAATAAGCCCTGTCTTGTTTTTGATATAAGGCAGAAGTCCTTCATTTTTAAGGCTGTCGCAATATTCCGATGTGCGTCGGTCTTGCCAGACGATGGCATTGTAGAGCGGTTCGCCGGTCGTTCTATCCCAAACGATTGTCGTTTCGCGCTGGTTCGTAATGCCTATCCCTGCAATATCTTTCCCGTCAATCCCTGACATGGCAATCACTTCGGCAGCAACAGCCGCCTGCGACGCCCATATCTCACGCGGGTCG
>Ga0082212_10003919_pt1 | contig 20906 bp, 13 predicted proteins | sample TergutNt197P3_FD_71548 | JGI IMG/M metagenome (GOLD analysis project Ga0082212, IMG submission 71548) | Neocapritermes taracua P3 segment gut microbial communities from Petit-Saut dam, French Guiana - Nt197 P3 | ecosystem: Host-associated > Arthropoda: Insects > Digestive system > Gut ... | reverse complement strand
TTGAGCGGAGCCGCGCGGGCAATACCGAAACTTGCCGATACCGGTATCATGATGTTTTCAAACTCAACGGGACTGGAACACACTTCAAGCCGCAGACGTTCCACAGTCCTAATGGTGTCGGCGGCGCCTTCCTTGCTGTTTTCCGCGGTTATAAGAATAATAAATTCCTCTCCTCCGTAACGTCCGAGAACATCGTAGGGCCGCACCGACGCCTTGATCCTCTGCGCGATATCTTTTAAAACCTTATCCCCCGCGAGATGTCCGTAGGTATCGTTGACCAGCTTGAAATGATCCAGGTCAAAAATCACGATAAAACTCTCTGTTCCCGAACGGCGGGACCGCTCCATCTGAATGGCGCTCAGCTCCATAAAGAAACGCCGGTTGAATATTCCTGTCAGCGCGTCATTATTCGCAACCTGTTTGAGTTCCTTATCAAGCCTGAGATTTCGTATCAGCAGAAATACTGCAGATATCAGTATCAACACGAGCACAACGGAGAAAACGGTGAGATAACGCACGCGTTGCTCGGCTATTTTTTTGGAGTAATCAAACATCCGGGAAACCCAGCTCATCTCAATTTTCTCCATTTGTATATACTGCTGGGCTTTATCTATGACAGAACACAGCACCGCCTCGTTTTTGCTGAACCCGTAATAGGATTCCATAGGAGTATCAAGAATAATATTGACCTTGAGTCCGGACCTTTCCCTGTAGTTCATCTGGGTGAGCATAACGTGCTCGGATCCCATCAGCAGATCCACCTCTCCGGTTTCCAGCGCGTCAAGACATTCGTTGAGAGTATCATAGTAAACTATATTATCATTATCCGGGAACAGTTCTTTATACATATCTTCGTATCCTGATTTTCTCAGCACCCCCACGCTGGTCTGCGCAACCTGATAGGCGACAAGATACGGATAGTCAATTCTCGATATTATTGCGTAGTAGCAGCTGGAATAAGGTACCGCGGTCCAGATATAATCTCCCTCCCGGGAGTCGGTGCGCAGCAGTTCAGCCGCCATAGGCATTTCTCCCGTGCGTACCATTTCAAGCAACCCTGACCACACAGAACCGCTTGGTTCGGCTATTTCGAACCGGATATCCGTAAGCATGCTGATTTCATTTAACACGTCAATCGCGATCCCCTGAAACTCCTGTTCGGTTTGGTTATAGAAACAGCACGGATAGCTGTCGTTGTCGCAAAGGATAAGTATCGATGCGCCGCGCCTTGTTAAATCCTCAATATACGCTTTTTCCCGAGGGTCGTACGAGTCAACAAGTTTATGTTTGGCGTATTCGAAGTTACCTTCACTGTACATTTCATACAGTTTGTTGCCGCCGCCCGCGATAATGAACCGGTCGATAACCGACGTTATAGCCGCAAGTTCCGGGTTTGCAGTAGTCATAGAGACCGGCGAATGTATTAGGTGAAACATTATTTCAGAAGATATAAAATCATACTGCTCAAACGCGGGATCGGCGACCGCCTCATCCACAAAAGCGTCAATTTCACCGCTTGCTATCATTTCAGCAGCCACTGAATAGTCGGGTACAAAAACCGTTGTAAAAGACAGTTTGTACGACCTTTTTATTGTTTCCGCTGTTATGGTATCCTCAAGAAACCCTATCGTGAGTCCGTTAATATCTGATTCTGATGAAATATCTTCGTTGTCTTTATGCGCAAACAGCCGCAACAGTCTCTCGGCTATCGGACGCGTCATGGAGTATTTGAGTAAACGTTCTTCCGAAGAGGTAAGTTCGCCGGTAAAATCGAGTTCGAGCGACTCAAGATTGTCTATAAGCTCATCCCACTCATAAAGTTTCAGCTGAAAATCCATTCCGAACAGTTCGGAAAGATAATCGCAGAACTTGACCGTGAAACCCCCGTAGTTTCCGTCAGGCATTATAAAAGACTCGGTCGAGAGCAGCATCCCGTAGGTCAAAACCGCGTTCGCGGCTTTTATCTCCTCGATTGCGGATATTTCATCTATGGTGATTCCGGGTATATCGGTATATGTTTTGATATCCTTGATTACATCGGTTTGACTTGAGCGCGTTCCGCACGCGGACAGAGGACATAAAAAAAGAAGCAACGTCAGTAACGCGGCGATGTATCTCTTCACAAAACTCTCCTGATCCAAACAGTATTCTTAATCAAAGTATATCACGCCCGAATACGCTTAGCAACAAGTTCATCTCATATCGCGTACCGCCCGCGCTGCTGTTTCAGCAATCTTTTTTCTCTTGTGATATACTCAATGCAACAGGAGAACGCGAAGGATTTGAAAAGCGAAATATTAAGAAACAATACCGTGGTTTTTACCGAAGAAGTCCATAAGATCAATCTGGACGGACTACTGCTCGCGTCTTTTATCAAGTTGAAAAAAGGTGAAAGGTTTTTAGACCTCGGCTCCGGTAACGGGATAATTCCGTTATGGCTGTCGGACAGAGGCTTCAAAGGAGAATCAGTCGCCGTAGAATTGCAGCCGGACGCCGTAAATCTGATCAAAGAAGCTGTTTTAGCAAACAGTATTGAAAAGTTCAGCGTAATTCATCAAGACCTGCGCAGCTTTTCATCAGAAACAAAGTTTGACGCGGTAAGCTGCAACCCTCCGTATTTCAGCCTGAACGGCGGCAAATCAGCATCCGACCCCGCGCGCGCGGCGGCGCGCGAAGAACTGACAACCGGCATTTCCGATGTCGCGGCGGCGGCGGCGAGAAATCTCAAACAGCACGGAAGGTTATACTGCTGCTATCCTCCGGCAAGACTTCAGAGCCTTTTTTCAGCGCTGCAGCAGTTCGGTTTCAGCCCGAAAAGGATTCGCTTTTGCCGGTATTCTCCCGATAAAAAACCCTGGACAGCGCTGTTTGAAGCCCGTCTTAACGCGCGGGAGGGATTGACGGTCATGAATGATTTTATTGTCCGACGCTGCGGAGAAAAAACTTCTGAATATCTGGAGATTACGGAATAAATGGAAATGACAGATAGTATTAAGCAGTTAAAAAAACAGGATTCCGGCTGCGGAACTCTGTATGTCGTGGCGACCCCAATCGGAAACCTTGAGGATTTGACCATAAGAGCGGCGCGGGTATTGGCGTCGGCAGACTTTATCGCGGCAGAGGACACAAGGACAACTCTAAAGCTGTTAAATCATCTCGGTCTTAAAAAGCCTATGATAAGCTGTTACCGTCACAATGAGGAATCCCGCTGCGACGAAATTATCAACAGAATCAAACGCGGCGAAGACTGCGCGCTGTGCAGCGACGCGGGAACCCCCGCTGTCAGCGACCCCGGCGAACAGCTTGTACGAAAAGCGGTCGACGCGGGGGTTCGCGTCTCTCCGGTGCCCGGACCGTCAGCCGTAATAGCCGCTCTCTCGTCGGGCGGCATGAGCACCGGAAGATTTTGTTTTGAGGGTTTTATTCCGGTCAATAAAAAAACGCGCCGGCTCAGGTTGTCGTCAATTGAGAATGAACCGCGGACCATTGTGATTTACGAAGCTCCCCATAAACTGAAAAACACACTTAAAGACCTTCTGTCCGCTCTGGGCGACCGCGAACTGATCCTGGCGAGAGAGATGACCAAAATACATGAAGAATTTATCAGAACCTCTATATCCGGGGCGATAAGTTTATATAAAAACACGGAACCAAAGGGCGAATATGTTTTGCTGATCGAAGGAAAGGTTCCCGACGAAATAATCCTGCCTTCGCTAAGCGACGCGGCAGAGGCTGCCAAGCTTCTTATCGGGCAGGGATACTCAGCTTCGGCGGCGGCAAAAGGCGCGGCGGAACAGACCGGACTTTCGCGCAGTGAAATCTACAAAGCCGTTTTAGATAACGCAGATATGGATTAGAGCATGAGGATCATTGTATTGTCCGATACGCACGGACGTATTAAAAACTTTGAAAAAATCCGGCTGAAACAACCGGGAGCGGAGCTTTTTATCCATCTCGGAGACGGACTCGCGGAGGTGGATACAATGAGAGCCAACCATCCCGGGTCAGCGTTCACCGCCGTTCGCGGCAACTGCGACTTTTCTTCTTCGGAGCCGTATGAAAAACTGCTCGTTCTTGAAGACAAGCGTATATTTCTCACGCACGGACACAGATATTCGGTGAAATCCGGATTGGACAGGCTGATGGAAGCCGCTTTGTTAAACCGCGCCGACGTCGTTCTTTTCGGACATACGCATCAGCCCTATATCAAATATCAAAGCGGTATGCACATTCTAAATCCCGGAAGCGCGGAACGCCCCGCAGACGCAAAGCCCAAATTCGGAATAATAGATATAATAAACGGCTGCGTATCAGCTCATCTGAGCGATATTCAGGCAGCCGCCGTTCAATTATACTAAGGCAACACCGCACAATGATTGCATTCGGATTGTGCGGTGTTGCCTTAAGTGTCTCAATGCGGAAAATCAATGCTTCAGTAATGATAAGGTTTACCTGTGTTCGCCTAAAAAAGCCAGCCCGAGCGTTCCGGGTCCGGTATGAGCGCCGATTACCGGTCCCATCACTCCTGTTATTATCTCTTTAACGCCTGTATTAAGCTCAATTTGTTGTTTGAGCCACCCGCACTCATCCTCACAGTCGGCGTGGGTGATAAACACCGTTTGGTTTTCAGGGTTGATCGCGTCGGCTTTGACCTTGCCGACCAACGATTCCAACGCCGCCTTTCTTCCTCTGACCTTTTCGGCGGGTTCGAGTTTCCCCTCGGTATTCATGTTGATCATGGGCTTTATTCCAAGAACCCCTCCGACCGCCGCGGATACGGTCGAAACCCTGCCGCCGCGGCGCAGATGCTGCAGATCGTCCACTGAAAACCAATGACATATCTTCAGACGGTTGTCCTCGATCCATTGTCTGATTTCGTCCGCCGAACTGCCGTTCCGCTTCATTTTCGCCGCAGTGTAAGCCGCCAGCCCCTCTCCCAGCGAAGCGCTCAGAGAATCCACGATTGTGACTTTGCCGTCAGGATAAGCCGCTTTTAAATCCTCCGCCGCGACAAGCGCGTTCTGCATGGTAGTGCTCAGTCCGGAAGAAAAAACGATATACAATATATCAAATCCGTTTAGGATATCTTTTTTGAAATAATCGAAGAACCGCGCGGGAGGGATTACCGAAGTTGTGGGCATCTCTCCCGAACGCATTTCGGTATAGAACTCTTTTTTGCTGTACTCGCGCTCATCGGGATAATCTAAATAACCCTTTCCTTTAACAAAAAACTCTGTCGGCACGACGGTAATATCCATGTTTTCAACTACCCCGGCCGGCAGGTCTGAAGTAGAATCGGTATATATTTTAAACTCTCTCATCTTCTCCCGATACCTCTGTCTGATGGTATGATGTAGTCTGTAAATAGAATATCAAAGCTCATTATATATGGCAATATAAAAACAGAAATAATAACACGGCAGTATAAAAAATCTGCTACCGCCCGAGAATCGCCCGTTCAAAGTTCTCATAGAGTATCTTCCGCCGCCGGGTTTCGTCCAGCTCGATGCTCATAAACCGCCCGAGTTCTTCCCGGTGATCCCACATCGGAAAGTCCGTGCCGAAGAAAAACCTGTCCTCTCCAAGCCGTTCAATCAACATTCCTGCCGTTTGCGGCGGTATAAAGCTCAGGGAACTTGAGGTATCAAAATAGAGATTATCTATGCCTCCGAGTATGTCGGCAACATGTTCCCAGCGGCGGTATCCCCCGAAATGCGCGGCGATCGCCGTAAGACCAGCCGTTTGTTCCATGACCCGGCGAAGCCGCTCGGGTTCGGAATAGTCGTATCTGTCGTCTCCGATGTGAAATAAAACAGGAAGCTCAGCTTGGGCTATGGCGCGGTACATATCCGCTGCGCGCGGGTCGTCTATATAAAACCGTTGAAAATCGCTGTGCAGCTTTACGCCTTTAAGACCGAGCGCTTTCATGCGACCAAGCTCTTTTTCGTAGTCCGTATAGTCGGGATGCATGGTTCCGAACCCGACAAAAGACGGATATTTTATACATTCTCCCGCTATGAAACTGTTTACGCTCTCAACCTGCGGCGCCGACGTCGCCGTCGAGCAGACAAGCTGTCTTCTTATGCCTATCGCGTCGCCGGATTCCGCGATTCCCCGGCTGCTTCCGGTATGAGCCATCGGTATAGAGTAGAAATCCCCGATGCTCGCGGTAGCTTTAGCCGCCAGCTTGTCCGGATAAATATGCCCGTGCGCGTCGATTATCTTCCCGAAATAATCCGGCTTATCCTTTGTGTTATCCATTTTTTAAGTATAGCGATTTTATTTTGGAAAGTAAAACCGGCCGAAAGCAAGAACGGCGCGCAGCGGACAGGTGTCCTAATTAGGAATTAGGAGTGAGGAGTGAGGAATTTCAGAATTATCGTCTTTGCGAGGAGGTTGGATCCTCGTCAACCGACGTGGCAATCCAGTGCAAATGTAGGGGCGGTCGAGTCGACCGCCCGCTAGCCGTTCATCTGGATTGCTTCGCTTCGCTCGCAAAGACGGACGTTTTCCGTCACGGCTTACCTATGTCCCGGTACTTTTTACTTGCCTATGTCTTGACCCTTCAAGTCGCATATCTGTAATTTGTACACTGTAATTTATACACTGCGGACGATGTACCTATATTAATTTTATAGATTTACTTTACCGACATTCCTAATTCCGACGCTCCGCAGAGCTAGTGTCGTAGGTCAACCCGCCGCAGGCGGGCTCTTAGACCGGAGACCTCATTTCTCATTTCTCATTTCTCATTAGTTTGATCACTGATCACTGACCACTATAATTTGTACACTGTAATTTATAATCTGTAATTTGCTATTTAACGTTTACCTTTACTGTGACTATTGTGGGTTTGGTTTTCGCGGAGGGTTTACTTGCCCCGTTATACAGAGGCTTTATCTTTCCGTCTACGTATACCGGTTTGCCGGAGGGGTCGGTTTCATAGGTTCCTTCAGCCCAGAGTTGTATCTTTAATGAGTAGCTGTTTTTTAGTTTGCCTTTGGTTACTTCAGGTACTGCGTAGTCTTCAAAGGCTATGGTCCAGGTGTTGGTTCCGCTTTGTATAAGTTGTAATCCCTGTTCGTCTTTGAAGCCGAGTTTGGAGTAGCTTGAGGGGTCTATGGTTACCGCCCCGAGTTTGGCTCGGTTCGGCGTGGTTATGTCAAGTCCTATGTCGGCTCCGGTGTGAGGCGCGTTCTTGTACAATGTCACCGAGTTTGTGCTTTGGTATTTCTTGCTTTGAGTGAATACCGGGGTGAGTTTGAGTGTCGGGGTCACCTTTTGTCCGTTAGCGAGGGTTATCTCGGGTTTTATCGTCTGTGCCTGCATGGTTACGGGTCGGTCTTCTTTCAGGTATATTCTGAAGGTGTTGTCGTTGATGTCGTCATAATAGAAATCATTGCCGGCAGGCCAGTCTATTGTGTCGATATATACCGAGGTGTTCTTGAGCGTTACGGTAGCTGTGACATATGTTCCGGGTTGGGCTATGTTTATCTTTCCGGAGTTTGTCAGTTTGACCGCAGCGCTTTGTTCTTTGTTTGTCACGGTCAGAGTTAAAGGGAAGGTCTTTCCGGGTAGCTCTGTACTGCCTATATTAAGCACTATCTTTCTGTCTTTGCCCGAAGGGTTGTCCTGGTTGAACCATTCTTTAAGTTTGGTTCCGTTGGTTGGAGATACACCTAATTCAGCATGGTTGGTGGAATAGGAGCCTACATGCAGCGCTCCGTACAGCGGGTGTCCTGAGATATAGTCCTGTTTGGCGTTCCCCGTTCCGGTGGATATTATTCCCCAGGAGCTGAAAATGCTGAGATATACATTGTCGGCGTTGATGGTTACCGGTATGTCGATGATGTCGGCGCCGTCGGCATGGTTTATGTTTACTGTGGCTGTCTTTATCTTTGAGCTTATGCTCAGCGCGCTTTCGGGTCGTATGGTCACCGTAAGATCGAGTTTGACCACTGTTCCTCCGCCAAAGGTAACGACGAGTTTGCCGCTTCCGTTTGCCGCTCCCGCTTTGGGTTTGATATACAGGCTTCCGTCATATCTTGCGTCTGAGCTGTCAATGGTTATTCCGTCGTACGGTATTCCGTTTGTGACTTTGCCTTCAAAGGCCACAGAGGCTATCTTTGTGACTATGTCGTCGGTCGGTACTTTCTTGTCGTTGGAGAGTATGTTTATCCATGCTTCGTCGGCTGACCAACTTCCGTCGGCAAGCGTAATACTCTTTGAACTCAGTTTCAGTTTGGGTAATGAGTTAACGACTTTTACGTTGAAGCTTATTCCCGTGTCGTTGGCTGCGCCGTAGCTCGCGTAGCTTTTGTCGTATCCGTCTACGCTCACCTTTAGTGTCTGTTTGTAGCTTTTGTTTGCCAATGTGGGTGAGCCGTTCAGTTTTATCAATGCGGTGTTGTATCCGGTTTTTATTATGTCTATTCCGGGGGTTTGGGTTATTATGTCTTCTATCTTTACTTCTCCGTCAGGGCTTGATAGGGTAACATATATTCCTTCATTCGGCAGGGTTTTGTTCAGGTCTCCGTTTACCTTGACGTTTATCTTCGGGTATTTGGTAGTTACGGTCAGTTTCAGTTTTTCTTTAGCTTCTACTCCGTCTATCGTCACTTTTATGTTGCTTGCGGTCTTTGCTCCGGGCAGCGCTGTTATTTCAAGGTATCTGTCGTCTGTTGAAGATAGTTTGGCGGTGAAGTTCGGAAGCGTTACCCAGCTTTTGTCCTTTGTTTGTATCAATAGTTTGACTTCGGCGTTATCTGCTATGTCAGACATCAACTCCGGTTCTTCATACAGTACCGTAGAGGTCTTGGCTATCAATACCGGTACTAATGCTACAGAGGTCTTGGCTGTGTTTATGGTCGCCGTGCTTTCCAGCAGTCTTATGGTGGTGTCTATATCCTTGTTGACTGTATCTTCTTTTATTCCTTCCGGAAGTATCTCAACCGACGCCGTTGCTGTGTATTCAATATCTCCGTCTTTGTATTGCGCCGTTATCAATATCTGTCCGGCGGTGAGCGAAGAAGTCGCTTTTGCCGTCAGCGTTTCTCCCGTGTCGGTTCCGGCTGCTATCTCAAGTCCTGTGCCTATCGTCCATTTTACCTTGCTGTAGTCCGTTCCTCCTGGCAGGTCAAGCGAGGCGATGAATACGACCTCTTCAATATCGTTGGTCAGTATCGCGTGGGTAGGGGTGATGGTCAGCGTCCCGACCGGTTCGGTCCCTCTTATCCAGACGGTTGACTCCCCGTCGGTGTAGGTCAGATATCCCGCTTTGGTCGTGGGCAGGGTATAGTCGGCTTGGTTTTTTACCGTACTGTTTATGTCTATATATGTCCCGCCTCCTGAAACGGTCAGGATTCCGTCTATGGTGATTTCACCGCCGTCATACATTTCTGAATCACGATATGCACGAGCTCCGTAATTCGTGCCTGCTGTTCCGTTGACAACGACGTCGCCGCCTACGATGATTTTTCCGCCGGACTTAGCCTCAATTCCGTAACTACTATATGGGTCGGAGGTGTATGACAGCGAGACCGAGCCGGTTACAATGACCTCCGCGTTATTGTAGGCTATAACTCCCACGCTGGGGTAGAGGGTGACGTTTGCCGTCACGTCGCCGTTTATGAGGATCTTTCCGCCGTCTGCTCCTTCCACGAAGCATACGTCGCCTATGTCACTGCCTTTGACGCTGCCGTTTACCGTAAGGTTAGCTCCGTAATAAGCTCCTGCCCAGCTGGATCCGGACAGCTCGATATCTCCGTTGACGGTCAGGTCAACCAAGCCGCCGTAAACTTCTAAGCAGTAGTCCTCACCTAATTTAACGGCCGGTCCGGCTCCGTCCGAGGTCACGGTCACAGCTCCGTCGTTTATGGCGACGTAACCGCCGTAGGTGTATATTCCGTATCCTGTTGAGCCGCCGGTAATATTAAGCTTGCCGCCGTTTATCATCAGATTGCCGTACGCGGCTATCCCGTCTGAAACCCCGTCGCCTTTTATGGTCAGCGTTCCGCCGCTTCCGGATATGGCAAGGTTGCCGTCGCTTATAATGCCGGCGCCGTTTGATTTGTTCTCGACGGTCACGTCTCCGGAATAGACAAGGTTGACGGCAGCCGGAGAACTCAGCGACCAGCAGATGTTTTCTCCGGTATAGTCTGAACTAAGCGATAAAGTATAGGTGTCTGCTGTCCATTCCCAGCCGGTTCCGTCCGCGTCAACGCTCACGTCGGGCACCATTGTGCCGCCGACTTCAAGCGTCTCAGCCGACACCCCCGTCACCGTCACTTCGGTTCTCGAAACGTAAGCGCCGTGCAGGGGGGCTGTGAACGCAGAATCATGCACCGTGTACAAACTGTATTTCCCTGCGGACAATCCTGTAATATCGCCGTTCGCGGTCACTTCCTTGATTTTAGAATCGGAAAGACTGATTGCTCCGCCGCCCGCAGGATAGAGAATTTCCGGCACGAGATAGAGTGAACAGCCCGATACCGCCGCGTAGCTTGAAACCGTGACCTTGTTTTCGCCTCCGGTTATAGCGGTCGCGCCCGGGACGGGGGCGAGCAGCATATCGTTGGTAAGCTGAACATATCCTGTGTTTTGGACAATATTGGACGAATTGACTTCGGTGACCGCTATATATCCACCTATTTCCAACAAGGTCGCAAGCTGATGCGGAACAGATACAAATGGTCCCTAGCTGCTCACATCATCCCCTATGTTTGGCAGGGATGGGACAGAAGAATCGAAGCTTATGCTAAAAACATTCACTGATATATCTATCGCATTGGTCGCGCCGGTCAGCTTAGTATTTGATAAACTTGTTCCCGGACTGAATATTGGAATAAGGTCGGGCGGAACCGCCAGAGCCTCCGGCGGCAGAACGGCGAAGACACTCAGCAGCATCACCGCCGTGAGAAGCAGGGATATCATTCTTTTCTTTAGGTTTTGCATTTTTGTTCCCTCCGTTTTTTGATACTATTTTTTACCTGTAATGGTGTTTTTCATGTGAATTCCTTTGGTTAGGGGTTAGCTGAATTAGGAATGAGCAATGAGGAATGAGAAATTAGGAGTGAGGAATGTCAAGGTCGTCGGTATTCCCCTCTCGGGGGTGACCCGCTAAGGCGGGTCTGCGATCAAATGTCCACCGGACATTTGCATAACGCGCACCGCGAAGCGCCGGGGTGGTTGTTGTCAGTCTGATCACTGACCGCTGACAACTGAATACTGCCCTTTTACGCTTCGCTCGCAAAGACGGACCAAAAGGGCAGGGCAAGAACGTGCGGATTTTTTATAATTATACAGCACGATGATTCGTTTTTCAATGAAAAACCGCGCCGGTTTTACCGGCGCGGGAATGATTTTCTTGGACCCGAAATAGATTTATGACTTTAATACCGGTTCGGGTTTTTTGGATTTTTTCGCCAACACGCAGATAAACGTCAGCCCGATAAACGACCCCGCCGCAAGCAGCATCCAAAATACAAATCCCGTCCGGTCGCCGGTATACGGTCCGTAGGTCCCGGAACCCGCTCCCGTTCCGGTTCCGGTCCCCGACCCCGACGTTCCCCTGGCTATGGTGAAGCTGCCTCTTACTATACCGCCGTCGTCAAACTCCATTTCAAAGTTATGCACTCCGTTTGAGAGCGAGTCGACAAATTCCGCGTTCAGCGTGAGCACAACGCTGCCTTTGGTCAGGGTCCCTATCTCTTTGTTGTCCAGTTTTACCTTGACCGTCGCGCTTCCTTTTCCGTCGAGTGTCGTCGCCTTGGCGTCTATTTTCAGTCCCGTGACCTTTTCGACCTCGCCGTTTATTTTAAACACCGCCGTCTTGCCTGACGCTGTTATCCTGTCGGTCGCCTCGGTTATGTTGTGGTCAGTTTCAACCTTTAGCGTCGCGACCCCGGAGGATATCTCGCCGTCGGAATATACAGCCACACAGCGGTACTGCGTTCCGTTATCAGAAAGCGCGACCGACGATAACGTCAGTTTTTTGCCCGTCTGCCCGGTCATATCCGACCAGTTAGCGGAACTGTCGGCGCGTTTTTGCCATTTGAGCGTATAGCTCGCGGTGCCTTCGGCAAGTTCCACCGAAAACTCGGCAGTGCCGCCCGCGGTCACGGTCCTGTCCTTGGGTTGAACAATAAAGCTCGGCGGGACAATAATCCCCGTTCCGGTGAGCCCGACGGTCACCTCGTCGGCGCCTCCTCCCGAAAAGGTTATCTGCGCGCTGTATGATTTGATCTCCGAGGGAGAAAACTTGATAATCAGAGAACCTCCGGTCACATCGCTCCAGGAAACCGGCTTTGTTATGGTGAACGCCGCGGCGTCGGTCCCGGTTTTCGAGTAACCTATGCTGCCGTCAAGCCAGACGCCGGTAATCGTGAGCGTCAGACTTTTTTCTCCTCCCACGGCGGCGGTCCCGAATCCGACTTCCGGCGGGTTGGCTGTAATTTTCGGATAGGTCACAATAAGCGTCGCGGCTTGAGAAGCAACCCCCGCGGGACTCGCGATGTTGCTCGCAACGCAGCGGTATCTGTATCCGTCCATGGTTCTGCTCACCGATGATATACTCAAACTCGACGAATTTTCACCTGCCATATCGTTCCAGCTTGTTCCTGCGTCGGTAGAATACTGCCATTGATAGGTTGGGTTCGGCGCTCCGGCCGCAAGCGCGGAGAAGGTCACGTTATCGCCTTCCGCCTTCGTCTGGGTTTGCGGATGCGCGGTAAACGACGGCACGGTTGCTGCTATGCCGATTCCGGTAAGCATAATGTCTTTCGGAACGATCCCGAATCCGACGGCGGATATTCTAAGCAGCGCTTCTTTGGCTCCGGTGGACGTCGGTTTAAATGTCACCTCGACGACCCCTCCCTTTGTGTCGCTCCATCCGCTCTTTTTAGCTATCGAAAACTGTCCGGCGTCGCCGCCCGACAGGCTTGCGGTAATATTTGACGCCAGCGACGCGCCGAAGACCGTAATGTCAACTTTTGAACTCTCGGAAGCTATTGTGTACACATTGCCGAAGTTCGCGGCATAGTGCGAAACGGTGAGTTCCGGAGCCGCCGGTTCGGCTATTCCGAAGCCTTTGAGTATGACCTTTCTCGATACTGTTCCGACGCTGACGGTCAATTCGTCATAAAAATAACCTTCGTCCGGCGGGGTGAAGTAGACGGTCAGCGTTCCTCCCGTAACGGCGGACAAGCCGGACGCCGCCGATACCGAGAAAATTCCCTGCGGTCCCCCGGAAAGTGAATAGTCAACCGTTCCGGTGAGGTTTGCGGCAGAAACAGTGACAGTTCGCGGATATGAAGCGGTTCCCGCCATTATCTCCCCGAAATCGAGAACGCCCGGGCTGAGGTATATCGCCGGAGTATCTTCGGTTATTCCGGTTCCGATGACGTCAATACTCAGCACTATACTTCCGCTTGTTATCAAAAGGCTTGTCGAAAAGTCGCTTGCGGTCTCGGGTTTGAAAACTACGTTGACCCTTCCTCCGGAAAACGCGTCCCAACTCGCGGGATTTATCTCTTTGAACTCAGACAAAGCCGTACTCCAGCTGAAGGTTATGGCGGTCTCTAAATTCAGACCGGTTATGTCAATGGAAATCACCTTTTCATTACCGCAAAGCACGTCCCCGAAATCTATGAAGTCGACCGAACAGCTGAGCGACGGCGCCGCCGCGCTGTTCACGGTAAGGCGCGCCGCGGCAGACGGCACTCCTTCCGGCGCGGCTTCATTGACCGCGACGCATCTGTAAAATCCGGCGTCGGACGCCGTCACGTTTTCGATAGTTAAGATATTCCCGTCGGCGCCGTTCACCGTCTCCCAAATGTCATCTTCGATATTTTTTTCCCAGCGAAGCTCCGGCTGAGGAAATCCGGTCACTTTTACCGAAAACAAGGCGTTTTCCCCGAGAGTCAGATTACGGTCCTTCGGGTTTTCAGAGAAAACCGGCGCGGCTTGAGGTATCCACCGGGCATATACCGTTATGGATGAGTTAACAACCGTCGTCCCGTCAAAGCCGGAACCGCTTCCGTCCACGCTTGTATTCCAGCCGTCAAAATAATAACCTGTTCTCTGCGGCGGATAGGGCAGCGTTCCGACGCTCTCTCCCAGCGTTACCTCTATTTGAGCGGGTACCGGAGGGGTGGTAGCTCTGTTGGCGTTAAAGAAAACAAAGACTTTTTCGTCGTCAGGATACGCTATTATGGTTCCGTTTATATACCGAAGAGCGACGCCGTCCGCGGCGCATACTATTTTTTCCTGTCTTAAATCCTCAAACCTCGCGCCCGAGGCTACTACTCTGGGCAGCTGGCCGTCTATGGCGGTCAGCGTTATTGAGCTTCCCGTAATCAATCTGTCAAGCGACAGAACTCCCGAGCCGGAAAGCCTCATGTCGCCGCAGAGCATAATGATATTTGATATGGTCAGCGTCCCGTTCACGGTATATGAGCCGCTGTCTTTGATAAGAGTCTTAACAAACGAGCCGGTATTTTTGAAAACGACGTTGGTCAGTATATCGTCTCCTCCGGGATCGGAATATGCAGCTTCCTCCGGGTAACTCTCAAAATCATAAACCTCTCCGACCAGCTCATCATCCCCCGGCGTACCAATCCCGGGAAATGCCGCCGAGGCGGGAACGGTCAGCGTCATCAGCAAAAGCGTAACCAAAAGCAGCGAAACCGCGGCTTTGTACCTTCCGTTTCGATTGATTTTTTTAAAGGCGGTTGAGTTTTTTCTTTTTGCAGGCATAAAATCCCTTCCCCTCAGTCAGCTTTTTTCAAAATCCTTCTTATTCGTTATATCGGTATAATTCTCTTAATAATAACTCATTGACCATAATCCGCCCATTCGTTCGCGCGAACGCCTTGTTTTAAATACAGCGAAAGGAATACCGCCTGCGTCAAAAACAGCAAACCCACAACCGGGGTGTTCGCGGTTATCAGCAGAACGGGTTTGGAAAAATCCTCTGACAGCAGAAAGATCAAAATCAAAAGCAAACCCGCAAGCAGGATAAACCTGCCGTACAGTTCGGTGCGGTAGCTTCTGAAGCCCAGGTTTTTCCAGCGTTTTGTAAAGCTGCGTACGGCTATCACGGCGGTAGCGATTACGGAGAATATCAGCAAAATCAAGTTCAGCAGAGAACGATAGTTGTTTGAAGCGAATTCTCCGACGGGTATGTTCCCGGCAGTTATGTCCCTGGGCAGATTTCCGGTTTGCGCCGCTATACGCGCATTGAACCCAGCGTTTGTTCCGGACAGTAAACCCGGTTCCCATAACGCAGTCAGCGTCAGGCTTTTAGCCGGAGATATGTCTTTATCAAAATTCCATTCTGCCGGACCCGAAAACCAACCCTTGAAAACATAACCGTCACGCGCGGGATCCCCGGGTCGGGAGATAAGGTTTCCGGCGGCTGTGACCAGCAGCGATTTTCCCGCTTCGGACATGGTATCAAACGTCACGATACAATCTCCGGAACGCTCGCCATGCCACTGCGCTTTCAGGGTAACGTCTCTGTCGGGTACACTCATTTTTGAAAACTCCCACCGCGCGTCTCCTTCATACCACCCGGCAAACAAATATCCTTCACGCAAAGACGGTTCGGCAGGGCTCTCAAGATATGTTCCGTATCCGGCTGTCAGACTATAGTCGGTTCCGAAACCCGAATAATCGTATTTTACGGTATGGGTTTTCACCGTATACTGAGCGTACAGGCGCAGGTCATTTTCAACGAATAAAATCTGTCCGGCTATCTTGCCTTCGGGTTTTTCGGACCACCCGGTGAACAGATACCCCGGGCGGGTCCAGTCCAGATTTCCCCCGCCTACCGAGGAGCAGTCGTCGAGTATAGCCTGAGCGGTTTTCGCATAGCTTCCCCCAAACGCTTCGGTTCTGTCATTTTCGTCGTAGTTTCTGCAATAGGTGATTATATACTGTCTGTCCCAAATCGCGTAGAGGGTAAAATCCGAAAGCACCGGCTGTGAAAAATCATATAATCCGTTTCCCGCCGCGTCGGCGGACCATCCCAAAAAAGCATATCCCGATCGTCTGGGCTCGCCTATATAATCAAGCGGTCTGCCGTTGAGCGCCTGCACCACCGTCCGCGCGTCGATGGAACCTCCTGAAGTTTCAAGTTTTACCAAATAAAACTCCGGTCCGGGCGGGGGGACGTATACCGACGCGTAGTATGAAATCGGGCTTGTGGTTTTGCCGTCGCTTGCGACTATGCTGTAGTAATAGGTCGCGCCTAATACCGGAACCGAGTCGACGAAGGCGTTCTGCGTCGCTATGCCTATTTGCGTAAGGGCGCCGCCGGAATAGTTGGAACGGAAAACATAGTATTCCTCAGCTGACGGCACGGAATTCCATCTCACCCGAACGGAGGCTCCTCCTTCAAACGACGCGGACACAGAAACCGGCGCGTCAACCGCACGCGCCGAATACGCCGACGCTCCGGTTATGAGAAGAACCGTTATGAGCGCAAGCGAAAAACTTTTAATTCTGTTTTTACGTTTAAGCCATATCAAAAAACAACCCGGACTTCAGACAGCGCGAACGCAACCTCCAAACACCTTTCTTTCGGCTCTTTTCCCGCCGTTCTTTGTTGCTCGTTTAACGGGAAATCCACTTAATAATAAATATTTCCAATGTCGTCCAAACTGTCCGGTCCCAACCCCCTGCCGCTCGATTTTAGTTATGCTATATTGTATATGTTTAAAATTGACCCATTACAATTCAACGGTCCAGTTAAACCGGTCGGGCAGCGTTGCCCACTGGATTCCGGTCAGGGCGTCATACAGCTTCTGCGACAGATCCCCTATTTTCATGTCACCTATCACAATATCCCTGTCTCCGACACGAAGCAGACCGATCGGCGAGATGACCGCGGCGGTTCCGGTCCCGAAAGCTTCGGTGAGTTTGCCGCTGCGGTGAGCGTCTTGCACCTCGTCTATAGAGAGTTTTCTTTCAGTGACTTTTATATTCCAGCTTTTCAGCAGTTCTATCACGCTTTTTCTCGTAATTCCCGAAAGAATACTCCCTTCGAGCGACGGCGTTATTACTTCATCGCCGATTACAAAAAACACGTTCATGGTCCCGACTTCTTCTATATACTTCCTTTCGACCCCGTCAAGCCATAAAACCTGTGAAAAATCAATGTTCTTTGCTTCATACTGCGCTTTGAGGGAAGAGGCGTAGTTTCCTCCCGTCTTCGCGGTTCCCGTTCCGCCGGCTACGGCGCGCACATATCTTGTTTCTACAAAGATTTTTACCGGGTCGAGTCCTTCCGGATAGTAGGCGGCGACCGGAGACAGTATGATCATAAACAGGTAGTGACTGCCGGCTTTTACCCCGACATGAGGGTCAACGGCTATTATAAACGGGCGGATATAAAGCGAACATCCTTCGCTTTGCGGAACCCACCGCGAGTCCAAGCGCACAAGTTCCTTTAGCGCGGCAAGCGCGTATTCCTCGTCTATGGCGGGGATACAAAGTCTGCTGTTTGATTCGTTAAGCCGCCTGAAATTTTCATTCGGGCGAAACAGTCTGATCACTCCGTCAGCGGCGCGGTAGGCTTTCAATCCCTCGAATACTTCCTGCGCGTAGTGCAGCACCATAGCCGCGGGGTCCAGCGATATCGGAGCGTAGGGGACTATTCTCCCGTCATGCCAGCCTTGTCCCGCGTCGTATTCCATAATAAACATATGGTCGGTAAAATAGTTGCCGAAACCCAGTTTGCTTTCATCCTCAGGAAGCTGCCCCGGCGTTTCGGTTTTTACAATTTTCAGTTCCACCGCTACCTCTTTTCGTCTTAACAATATTATTGTGAGATTATAACAAAAACACTGTATCAAAGCAATCTTTATTATGGTAGGAGTCCGGTATTAAAGTGAATTATACGGGTAAAAATGATGTTTCGGCAAGGCTGCCGTTTTTCCGCTGACGGACAGAGAAAACGCCGGTTCTGACCAACCGACGTTTTCCCCAAATGAAAACATTAAAAGGACAGGTCAAAAGTGACCTATTATTATAATAATTCGTTACCTGCAAAAAGTCAATATTTTGTTTATTAACAGAGACGTTTTTGATCTGATTTTTTGACGTGATTTTAAGAACCGATGGTCATCAGAAATCCGCAGTGTTATACTTGTTGAACCGGGCGGGTCGTTTTGCTTTGTTACGCAGATGCCGGAACGCGCCGGAATTATTCAGGGGGATTTTATATGGACGACGATATTCGAAATAAAGGTAAACGGAAAGAAATCAGCATCAACAGAAATTTTATGAAATGTCCTGATTTCAGTAATATTTCATTCAAAAGCGATCAGGATAAAAAAATGCCTTATCCGCCGCTGTGCAAAGACGCGAAGGGGGAAATCATCGAGATTTCAGCCGATTTCAAAAATATATTGATAAATAATGCCTATTCGGAATTGCTGGACATGCGCCGGAGCGAACGCATATATGACGCGCTGACGCCGATGACGCAAAATCAGCTCGCGTTCATATTATGGAGCACGCAGGGTATTCAAAAGGTTTCGGGAGACAACCGTCACTCGTTCCGTCCGGTCGCAAGCGGAGGAGCAAGGCACGCTTTCGAAACCTATTTTATATCACGCAGCATCGAGGGTCTGAAACCCGGGGTCTACCACTACCTGCCTTTAATTCATGTCGGCGAAAAACGCGTATCCGTTGAGTTCCTGGGAGAGCTTCCGGATTCCGAAGGATATCTCTCAAGGATGCTCGCGGGTCAGAGTTGGGCGGAAGCCGCCCCGGCGGCGTTCTTTTTGTCCTGCGTCGCCTATCGCGCCGAATGGCGGTACAGTTATTTTTCACATCGCGTCGCGCTTATAGATTCGGGTCACGTCGGTCAAAATCTGATGCTTTCGGCGTCCTCAATGGGTTTGGGAAGCTGTTGTATCGCTTCATACGACCAAAAACTTTGCGATGCTGTTTTCGGCCTTGACGGGTATGAGGAATATACCGTATACGCTTTTACCGTCGGAAATTTGAAAAGAGACGAAAAATAACCGTATAAGCAGAAATATATATTCAGGGAGGCCGGCGTTATGTCTATAATTTTCACCGACGTTTGTTTTATTACCAACGACGTCACGCGTCTTTGCAGGTTCTATGAGTCAGTGTTCGGTATAAAAGCCGAAGGCAACGAGATCCACTCGGGCATTTTATTAAACGGTTTGACGCTTGTTTTTGACCATGCGGACATAGCCGCGGAAAACCCTTCTTTTCGTTATATTCAGGCGGGGTGCGCAAACAATGTGATAATAGGGTTTAACGTCGAGGACACGGACGCGGAATACGATCGCTTGCTTGCTCTGGGAGCCGAAATGCTTTGCGAACCTACTACCCATCCGTGGGGAGCGCGGTCTTTCCAGTTCAGAGACCCGGACGGAAACATCTTAAATTTCCGCACCGTTTTATAACTATAGCAGTTCCGATGCGTATAATCGTCCGATTGTAAAAAAAATAAAAACACTGTAGAATTAAATGGTAATTTGATGATATTTTCCGAGGCAAGCGGGAGGGTCTTATGGCTGTATTTGTTCCTTTCAAAGGGGTTCGTTATAACCTTCGCAATACCGACTTATCAAAAAATGTATGCCCGCCTTTTGACGTCATAAACAGCAGACAAAGAGAAGAACTCATCGGCGCGAGTCCGGATAATATTGTAAGCGTGGAGCTTCCCGCCGGTGATTCAAACCGTTATTCCGCGGCCGCAGACAAGCTGGACAGAATGATGTCGTCAGGTTTGCTTTCGGCGGACGCTGACGATAGTTTTTATATCATCAGGACCGAGTTTTCATTAGACGGGGCGCCCATGACCGTCGAGAGCATAACCGGAAGGCTCAAACTCGAACCTTTCGGCGGGATGGTGCTGCCGCACGAATACACACGGTCGGCTGACAAGCAGGACCGCCTCGAGTTGATGAAGGCTACCGCCGCTAACATCAGCCCCGTCTATACTCTGGTTGATGATTCAAGTGATTTTCTCGGTTCGGTTATACGTCAGGCTGCCGAGTCAGAACCCGCCGCCGCGGCAAGTTTCGACGGGATGGTTCACAGCGTTTATACCGTAAGCGGTCAGACTGCGGCTGAGATATCCGGCTTTTTTGCTGACAAGCCTTTAATTATAGCCGACGGGCATCACCGCTATGAAACGGCTCTCGCGTATAAGTCCTACCGGGAAAGCCTCGGCGAAGTTATCGACGAGAATCATCCGGCGGGATATATTATGACCTCATGCGCCGCCGCGCGGCAGCCCGGTCTCATTGTTATGCCGACGCACCGCGTGGTAACTTGGCGTGACGGATTCAGTTCTCAGGCACTGCTCGAACAATGCGGTTCGGAGTTTGAGGTTATCCCGGTTGAGAGGGATTCGGCAGCTCTCAGACTCGCGGATTGTTATAATTCCGCAGACGCAGCGTTCCTCTATTATGACGGCGACTTTTCATTGATCAGAAAAAAACCCGGCGAGGATCTTTCATCGTTTTTGCCGGATAAAAGCGAAGCGTACAGAAATCTCGATCTATCGGCGCTTCATTCGGTCATACTTTCAAAACATCTGGGCATAGACGACGCCGAAATGACGGCGGGAACAAGTCTTATTTATACCCGCGATTTCAACGAAGTCGTCGCTTTGGTGGACAGCAGAAAAGCTTGCTGCGCCTTTATCGTCAATCCGACCAAGGTTTTAGATGTTATGAAGGTCGCCCTGTCGGGGGAACGTATGCCGCAAAAGAGTACTTTCTTTTATCCGAAGCTGATAACCGGGCTGGTTATAAACAAGATGTAAAAACGCGTAGCTGAAATCGCGCGTTTTTTATTTTTTTATAATAACTAAAGAGAGGAAGCTTTATGAAGGATTATAAAAACCTGGCGCTGGA
>Ga0082212_10003918_pt1 | contig 20909 bp, 11 predicted proteins | sample TergutNt197P3_FD_71548 | JGI IMG/M metagenome (GOLD analysis project Ga0082212, IMG submission 71548) | Neocapritermes taracua P3 segment gut microbial communities from Petit-Saut dam, French Guiana - Nt197 P3 | ecosystem: Host-associated > Arthropoda: Insects > Digestive system > Gut ... | reverse complement strand
GGGGCAAGAAACAGCAACATCACCGCGGGCATGAGCAGGTTAACAGCCCCCACAAGCTCCTGGCTTTTTACAACCTGCCCTTCTTCCCGCAGCTTCTTTAACTTATATTCGGTCGGCTGCTCGGTTCTTCCCTCCGCCTCAGCGTCATCGGAGAACCACTGCAGATGAATGAAAGGGACTGGGGATCGGGGACTGGGGAATGGGGATTGTTGTCTGAAAGGGACTGGGGACTGGGGACTAGGGAATGGGGATTGTTGTCTGCCATCTGTATGTGTTAGCAATACGCTTTGCCTGCTAACTAATCTCCCCAGTCCCCAGTCCCTATTCCCTATTCCCCTATTCCCCATTCTCAACCTCCCGCCTTCTGCCCTATTGTGGTAAACATGCCTTCCATGCTTGCGAAGCCGGATTCGATTATTCGCGAAAAAGCCTCGGTCATAAAGGGAAGGGAAGAATAAATCATCAAAAAAGCCACTGTAATGGCAATGGGAAAACCTTCGGAAAGAATATTGATCTGGGGCGCGGCCTTGGAGATAAGCCCTGTCGAAAGGGAGATCAGGAAAAGGGTTCCCAATATCGGCAACGACAGAACAATCGCGTCCATAAACAGCCTTCCAAGCCCCGAAGCTATAAGACCGATGACATGGCCCCTCCCCTCAATCAGCGCTAAAATATTGACGCTCTGCACCGAATGCCAAAAAACCCCGATAAACAGGCGCTGAAAACCGCCGATCACCAGGAAAACCAGCATCGAAACAATGTTGAGGTACTGGCCCATGAGGGGATTTTCGACCTGGGACAGGGGGTCGAATGTTTCAGAAGCGCCAAAGCCCATCTGCAGGGAAAAAAACTGCCCTGCGGTGGAAAAAGCAGCGAAAATAACCGTCATAAAAAAACCAATGATGATTCCTATTATCGCCTCGCCTATCAAAAGAAGAAGAAACCTGAGACTGAATGGCTCAAAACGCAGGTCAGTCAGGAAACCCAGCCCCGCGCCGGGGAGGGTCACCGCCCCCGCCCCGGTTATGCCCATTGCGCCCGCCGCAGTATTTTCCACGGCAAAAACCGCCGCGGTCGGCATTACGGCAAACGCGGTTAAACCGGCAAGGGCAAACTTGACCGTTTGCGGAATTGCCTCCGAGGAAAGCAGGGGGGCGGTCTCAATCATGGCAAGGGCCCTGACGGCGATGAGCAAAAACACCGGCCCGTAATTGAGAATGTTCTGCAAAACTGCACCATCTACCACGCCTTTGCCTCTTTCTCTTTAAATTCCTAATTCCTAATTTTTTTCATCTCGCCATGTTTGGAATCTGCATAAACAGGTTTGTCGTGAATTCCCGGAGGGAGCCGAGCATCCACGCACCCAAAAACGCAAGCACCAGCAGTATCGCAAAAATTTTAGGTACAAAAGTAAGCGTCTGTTCCTGAATCGAAGTAGTCGCCTGGAGGATCGCCACCACCAGCCCCACTACCAGGGCAGAAAGCAATAGTGGTGCCGCTATTGTCAACACCTGCAGCACTCCCTGCCTGAGCAGATTCGTCGCTTCACCGATAGACATAATTCCCCTTCGCCGCGCCGATATTTATCGGGGCTCTTGCCTTGCGGCATTTATCATCTGCACAGCTTAACGCTGTGCTTCTTAGGCACCAAAAGAGTTAACTAACTGTTGCGTAAGCAGCCCCCAGCCATCAACCAGAATAAAAAGAATCAGCTTGAAGGGCATTGAGATCATAACCGGGGGAAGCATGATCATGCCCATCGACATAAGGGCACTTGCAACCACCATGTCGATTACAATGAAGGGGATAAACAACAGTATCCCTATTTTAAACGCAATCGTCAGTTCGCTGAGAATAAACGCCGGAATCAGAACATAAGTGGGAACATCGGCAAGGGTTTCCGGCCGATCAAGCCCCCGCATCGCCATAAAAAGCCGGATATTTTCGGGGCGGCTGCTCATCTGCCTGTACATAAAAAGCCGCAGGGGACCTTCCGCTTCACGGTACGCGGCTTCCACATTAATATTCCCCTGCGCAAGGGGCCGCACGGCCCCTTCATAAATTGTGGAAAAGGTAGGCCACATAATAAACACCGTTAAAAAAAGCGATATACCGAGGATTACCTGATTCGGCGGAACCTGCTGCAAAGAAAGCGCCCGCTTGATAAAATCCAGCACAATGGAAACACGGAGAAAGCTCGTCATTAAAATGATGATGCTCGGCGCGAGTGACAGCACCGTGAGCAAAAGCAATATCTGGAGGGAAAAAGCCACTTCCTGTCCCGAGGTGGGGTTCCGCACCGTCAGATCGATAAACGGTATAACGGGCGCCGTCGGGGCCGGCGGCATAAGCATGGTTCCCTGCGGCGCGGGGGCCGGCGGCGTGACGGTTACGGCGCGGCTGACGGGGAACGGGATCGACAAAACCCTCGAGGGCGCCTCCGGCGAACCGCTTTCGTTCGGAAAACTGCCCGCCGGGGGATACAAGGTCCTGTTCTCCGCGAAAAGCGGGACGGAAAGCGACGCTTTGGAATACGAACTGGAGGTTATCGAATCGCTCCTTGAAACGAACGTGACGGCCTCCTTTTCCCTGGGAGGGGAAAACCCTCTCTCCGGGATACGCCCGCGGCGCTATCCTGTGACGCTGCGCTTTTATGACAGCCGCTTCACCCTCTACAACAGGATCCTGAACGGCCTGTTCCTCGCCCCCGGCCAACGGGCCGATTCGCGTATCGCGCGCGCTTATGCCTCGAGGGAGTTGGGGCTGCTGACCGAAGACGGCGTAAAGCGGGAACTTGCCGACGTCGCTTGGTACGGAACGGTTTCCTTGCTGCCCTACGCAAGCCCCGACTATACGCTCACCGCCTTGATCTGCGCCGCCGCCCCCGAACTGCTCGACGCCGAAAAAACAGCTGGGGACCTCCGGCGGAAACTCGCCGATAAGGACGCCGCGCCGGAGGAAGTCAGCGCGTGCTATTTGGGGCTTGCGGCGCTCTCCAAGCCCGTCCTGCTTGAGATACGGGCGCTGCTGGAGGACCCCGCGGGGTTTTCCTATGAGGATACGCTGCGCTTTTGCGCCGCCCTCGCCCTGCTGGGGGATCATGAAAGCGCGTATAACCACTACCGCGCCCTTACCGGCGGGACGTTTACGGAGCAGACGACGCAAAAGGGCGAGAGATGGATCGCCGTTGACAGAGGCGGCGTAAACGACTCGGTGGCCGCCACGGCGCTGTCCCTCCTGACGGCGTCGGCGCTGAATCTGCCGGAGGCGGACGGTATGGCGGCTTACCTCAAGGACAACCGGTCCACCGCGCAGACGACGGCGCTTGAGCAGCTGGCGTATCTGCGCCGTTATGCCGCGGGGACGGACGGGGACGCCGCGTTTTCGTATCAGCTGAACGGCCGGACCGTGGAAGCCGCGCCGGGCCGCTTTGGCGGAGAGGTCCTGCTGTTTGGCAAGGAGCAGCTTGAAGCCGCCGATTTCAAACTCCTGTCGGGCGAAGTCGGCTGCACGGCGTATTATACCGGCGTACCGGGCGATTACGCGGATCCGCCGGGGCTATCGATCGCTAAGACAGTCTCGGGCGGGCGAAAGGCCGGCGACTTGCTGACGGTGACGCTGACGCCGGACCTCAAGGGACGGGAGGCGGGTTACTATACCATAGAGGACGTCGTCCCCTCCTGCGCCCGTTATGCCGATTCCGGTTATTACGGGCTGAAACGCAGCGGGCAGCGGATCACCGCCGCGGTGTATTATGACCCTAAATACCCCGAGAGGGCGGTCGTTACGTATACGATGCGCCTGGTGGTTCCCGGCGAGTTTGTGCTGGAGAGCGCGGCGCTGCGCGACAGCTACGGCGGGTGGGGGATAACGCCGCGCGAAACGGTCACGGTCGCGCCGTGAAGCGGGGCCTTTTGATCTTTGCGGCGCTGCTGGCGGTTTGCCCGGCCTGTTCGGGGGATGCGGCCCCGTTCGTTCCGGCGGGGGATCCGGCGCCGGCGTCCCCGTCTTGGGCGGAGGAGACGGCCCGGCCCGTTTCGCCCCCGCTGGCGTGTGATTTCTATGACGGGCAGAGTTTCGCGGCGGCTGTGGAACGGGCGGAAATCTATGAAATAGACGGACTCCTGCTATGCGGCGTCGTACCCCATCATCTGCTGGCGGACAGGATGATCGCGTCGTTTTTCAAGACGGCGGCGGAAAACCGCCCCGATGTGGAGACGGTCGTCATTGTCGCGCCGATGCACGACGGGACGCGCGGAAAACTCTCCACCACCCGTTCCGGCTGGAGGGCGCCGGGCGGCGAGCTGCCGGCCGACGAGGCCGTCGCGGCGCGGTTTATGGAGGAACTGGGCGCGGCCGCCGACGATACACTACTCCAAGAGGACCATTCCGCCTCGGCGCTGATCCCGTTTGTGCAGGCTTATTTTCCCGAGGCGAAGACGGCCTGCCTGCTCATATCCGGGCTTTCCGGCCCCGATACCCCCCGGCGCGCCGCCGAAACGCTCTCCTCCGTGGCCCGGGCGCAAAACTGCCTGTTTGTTTTTTCGGTGGATTTTTCCCACTATTTGACGCCGCCGGAGACGGAGGAACGCGACCGGGAGACGCGCCGGGCGGTTGCGTCCCGTGATGTGGACTCGGTCATGCGGATGGGGAACGGCCACATGGATTCCCCGGTATGCGTTTGCGCCTTTATCCTGCTGACAGATCTCTTGGAAGGAAGCATCTATGAACTGGACCACGGCGATTCCCTGAAAATGTCGGGGCTGCACCCGTCGGACCCCGCGTTTGCCGAGGGGCTGACGAGTTATTTTATCTTCGCGGGCTGCCGGCCGTTCCTATCCTAACGGAAAGGCCGCGCTGTTGTCCGCCGGGGGCAAGTCGTTCCAAAGCCCGTCCAATACATACTGCTGCATAAAGAGGATGAACCGCCCCCAGAGGCTGAGTTTGCTTTTGTCGAGGGCCGGCCTCCGGGCGGGGTCTTCGTCGCCGGCATAATGCGCCGCGAAGGCGTCGCCCACGGCGTTGGCGATGAGGTCCGCGTCTTTATCCGACACCTTATACTTTTTCAGCGTGTGGAACGCCTCGAGATATACGGTCGCTTTCACGAAGCCGTCCGCGTCTTGCGCGAAGCCGGTGCCGGGACGGAGTTTGTCCGCGATCGTCACGCTCTCGACGGAAAATTGATTGTCTTTCAGCGAGCAGTAGCGGATCGGGCAGGGGGCCGTGATCAGCGAGCCTGTCTCCACGTCGTAGAGAACCTTTCCGCCGCCGAAATCGCCCTTTGTTATATCCTGGGCGTGGTAGTGGCCGGTAAACGCCAGCCGCACGTTGTATGACGCGAGGAACTTGCCGATATGCCGGTAGTCCGCGATCAAATAGTCCGGGTGCAGTTTACGCTGCCCGTCCCAATGCTCCACGATCCCATGGTGCGCCATAGCCACGACCGCTTTGCCGTTTCGCGCCGCCTCGCCGAGCGCTTTGGCGATCCAATCCGCCGTGGCCTGGCTGATACCGCCGCCGACGACGGCCCCCCCGCCCTGCCGGTTCTCCCGGTAACGGCAGGCGTCGATGGCCAGCAGCCACAGCCCGGGGACAGGCTCGGCTATGTAGCTGAGGGAACCGGGGTCCCGTTCCAGCGCGGCGCCGTAGCCGAAATCGGCGTAGATCCGCGCGAAGTCATCCTCGGAGACCGTCTCCACCGGCGCGGTCGAATCCCCGTCGTATGACACCGCGTCGGGACAGTTGACGTCGTGGTTGCCGGGGACGACATACACCTGGATCCCCGCGCCGGTCAAGCGGGAGAGTTTGTCCGCCGCGACGCCGTGGTTTATCCGTTCGCCGTCTTTGGTCAGATCGCCGGAGACCAGCACAAACCGCGCGTTTGATTCCAAGATGTCCCCGATGGCGTAGTCCAGCAAGTCTATGCCGTCCAGCAGGAGTTTTCTGTCGGACGCCATGGCCGCCTCAAAGGCCGCGCCGGCGTTTCCCAGCGACGGGTCGTAAACGTGCAAATCGCTTATGACGGCGAAGTCCGCGTCCGGATAGGCGGCGGGGGCTTCCGCGCCGGTATGGTATGCGTATTTCAGCTGGGGGCGGCCGGCGATCCAGCCGGATATCAGGAAATAGCCCGTTATGGCCACGGCCAGCAGGGCGCAGGCGGACAGGAAAAACTTTAGCTTACGGCGTTTTTTCATCATTCTCTCCCTTTCTGCACGCGATTGCGTGGAACCCTTGCCGCATTATACCATATCCGGACGCGGACGGACAGTCAAACCGGGGGAAAATTTTGTGTAGGCCGCCATGATTTTGCCTATTATGCAAAGGTTGAGAGTTTTCCAATATGCTTGCTATTTCATGAAGATTATGTTATAATGAAAGTACCCTATAACGGATCACTTAATAAGAGAGGGGTTACCACCATGAACCGTAAGAATTTCCGTTACAAAGGAAAACATACCATGCCTTCGCGGCCTCCGATGAAGAGGCTGGGCGCGCTGGGTTTGCTGGCCGCGTTCCTGCTGGCCGCGGTGACGCAGATCCCGTTCCCGTTCCGGCAGGCGCTGGCGGCCGAACCGGTGACGGTGAAAGCGGCTTTCGGCGCGACGCTTGAAAACCTGGGGCTGTATCCGAATACGGGCAGCACCTATTATGTGGTCGCCAATGTTCCGGGCGAGTTTCCCGACTCCCGCTTTTTGCTGGCCGACTCGAAGACCGGAGCCGGAACGTACATAGGGTTCTGCGCGGACTATCTCAAAGGCCCTCCGGAGCCGGTGAACAAAGACGCGCACCAGGCCATTGTGAAAACCTATCAGCCGGTTTCGGCGCTGGCGGTCGCGCTGGCCCATGAGGGCTATGGTTCCAAGCTGACCAACGCGCAGTTCAACATGCTCTTCCCGGACGCCCCCGACGTGGACGACGCGATGCGCCTGATGATTATCAGCTGCTTTGTCTGGGCTTCCGAGGCCGGGGTGAACACCGAAAACCCCGCGGACTGGGCCGGCACCGACCTCTCGACCCTGCCGGGCAAGCTGGCCAGCCCCAACTACCCGGGCGCGACCGACGCCTATAAAAAGATCGCCGCGGGCCTTAACGCGCTATACGCGGGGCGCGCGGATTCCGGGTTCAAGGGCGTATACAACGCGGATACCGGAAAGCTTACCATTTCCCGCGACGGGTATCTGTCGGGCGTGGCCGCCACCAACGTGAATTATCAGTTCACCCTCGAATGGCCGGCCGGCGTGAAGGTGATGGTCAACGGTTCTCAGGCGGCCTCGGGCGTCACCGTTAAAACCACCGACGCGATCTACGTTTACAGCAACGGCGCGTCCGCCGCGTCCGCGACCCTTACCTTAAAGGACAAGTCGGATACCCTGCTGTATTTGAAAGACGGGACCATCCGCGGCGCGCGGATGGAAAATAAGGACGACGAGGCGCGGGGCGAGGAACTGCAAAACGTCCTCATCGGCACCGCCGATTTCGGCAAAAAGACGCTGTCCCTGCCGCTGACCGCGCCCGCCCCCGGCGGGAGCGCGTCGATCGCGCTGCGGAAAACCGTCACCGGCGCCGGCGCGCCAAGCAAGACGTTTGACTTCTCGCTCCAGAAACTCACGTCGGGCGGGGCCGACGACGGCAGCGCCGTGCCGCAAACCGGCGTATCGCCGGGCAGCTTTAGCTTCAGCCTGTCCGGGCTGATGGCCGGCACGTATTATTATAAAGTCACCGAGACCAGCACCAACGCCGGTTTGGGAGACGGCTGGGCCAAAGACACCAAAACGGTCTATGTGCGGGTGACGATCGCCGATGATATGCAGCTGAGTACCGCCACGGTGGAATACAATACCACCGGCGTCACCGGAAGCTGGAGCACCGACGCCGCCCACACGGCGAAAACGTTTGCCAATACATACACCGCGCCGGCGGTCCCTTCGCCGTCGCCCACCCCGGCGCCCGGCACCGTCAACGTGCCTTTCGCCGTTGAGAAGACGGTGGTCGGCACATGGCTGAGTAAGACCAACAAGAACTTTACCTTCCATATCGTCGAGTGTAACGCGAGCGGCGTTGCGAAGAGCGGCGAGACGGGTTCCGATTCGTCGCCGTTCACGATGAGTTCCACCACCAAATACTACGAAAACAACAGCACCTTCTCTCTGTCGCTGGAGCGGCCCGCCGCCGGCAGCAGAACCTGTTATTACCTAATCACCGAAAACGCGGGAACCGACGCCGACACGTGGAGTTACGACGGGACGAAGTGGATCGCCACGGTGACCGTCCCGGCGAGCGGGAGCGCGACCGTTACATACCGCAAGACGACCGACGCCGCGTCCGTGGCCCTGACCAAGGCGAGTTTTACCAACTACTATAAAAAAGCGGACATTGAACTGCCCGGCTTCGGGAAGACGGTCAGCAGCGTTGGCCCGTATCTGGGCGGCAACAAGGACTTTACCTTTGCGATCACGCAGGTCAACGCGTCGGGCGTTGCCGTAACCCCTCCGACCGTGGAGTTTGAAAACGCGGACGGCACCAAATCCGCCACCGGCATGAACCCGGCGGGCGGGACGGCGAGCGTATCGGTAGGCGGCTTTAAGGTGTACGGGATGACCACCCCCGGGCCTTACTACTTCAAAATCGAAGAGCAGGACGGCGGCGAGGCCGGATGGTCCTATGACACCTCCAACTGGCTGTATGTGAAAGTGAATGTCGCCGCCGGGGCGAACGGCACGGTGACGGCCTCGATAGATTCCGCCGGATTGTGCGACTCCCTCGATTTCGATACGCCGGCCACCGGGTTTACCAACATCTACGACCTGGCCGACGCCAATGTGGATTTCTACAAGGAAGTCAAGGGCTTTACCTCGACCAAGCAGTTCTCGTTTACCGCCGAGCGGGTGACCGCGTCCGGAGGGGCGTATTCGTCCGGCGGGCCGGCCAACCCCACGAGCGTCACCCCCAACGCTTCGCTGATAACCGCGTCGGGCGTGGCCTGGAGCGGCGCCAACAAAACCCAGAAGCTCACCCTTGAGCTGAGGGGGCTGGCAAAGGGGATTTACTACTACAAAATCACCGAAACTTCCGGGTCGTCCGGCGACGGCTGGATCTACGATACCGAGCCGCTGTTTGTGAAGATCGAGGTCAAAGACAAGGCCGGCGCGGCGGGGCAATGGGAGGTCGTCGTGACCTCGCCGACCCCCGGGGCCGAGGGAGACAGGGTCATCAACAGCCGTGAGGACACGGTATTTACCAACACCTATACCGTGACAAGCGGCCGTTTCACCTTCGCCAAAGAGGTCATTGGCTTTACCAGCACAAAGAACTTCAACTTTACCGTCACGCAGGTGGACGGCGCGGGCGCGCCTGTGACGCCGACCGCCACGGCCGCGATTACGCCGCCGACCGGCTCGTGGTGGACCGGGACGCAGTCTTACATCGTAGACCTGACCAATGTGACCGCGGCGGCGAGCGGATCCCTGTATTTCAAGATAGAAGAGACTTCCGTGGACGGCGACGGCTGGGAGTATGATCCCGACCCGCTGTATATCGAGGTGCCGGTCACCGTGGCGGGCAGCGTTGTGACGCTGGGGGACGCGGAACTTTACGCGCCCGGCGGGGGTACGCCTAAGGATAAGTTTGTCAACGAGTATGACCGGACCGACGTTGATATCGTGTTTGACAAGAGCGTCCTCAACTTCTCCGACTACCGGACGTTTACGTTTACCGCCGTGGAAGTGGACGAAGACGGCCATGACCTCAGCGACGCCTCCGGGCTGCTGGGCGGCGCCTCGAAGGAGTTTACGTCGTCCGGCTCGCAGGCGCTGCGGGAAAATGTAAAACTGACGCTGAGCGGGATTGAAGTGGACCTCGGCGATAAAGAGGAGTACTACTACAAAATCACGGAAAACGCAACGACGGACGACGGCTGGGTATACGACGGCGAGGCTTTGTTTGTGAAGGTAACCGTAGATCACACAACCTCTCCGCTCACTTCGGCGGTGGCGTATTGGAAAGGTCCGGAGGACGCCGACATCAGCGCCGTGGCTTGGGCCGCCGGCAAACAGACTTTTGCAAACCGCTATTATCAGGGGAGCGCCTCTCTGGGGTTTGGCAAGGCCTACACGCCCGAAAGCATCCCGTTCCCGGCGAGAAACTTCGCCTTTGATATGAAGAGAGCGTACGGCGCGGATGATACCGGCGCGATCAACAGCGATCCGGCAAACGAGGCTCTTTACGGGCCGACGGCGACGGAGGCGGTCATCAATTCAAAGGACGCCAGCCAGACCGGGACGTTTAATTTGACCAACCTGAAACCCGGCGTTCACTATTTCAGGATTTCCGAGCGGACAAACCCCACGGCCGGCTCCGTCTTCTGGGACGGCTGGGCGCATGACGACGCCATGGTGCTGTGCGCGAGGGTGACGGTGCCTGTCTTCGATTCGGGGGCCGCGCCGGCCGCGCCCACGGTAGAGTGGTGGTCGGGCGGAACATGGGTATCCGAAGCCGCGTATCCCGGCGGGACCTTTACAAACGGCTACAGCCACATCACCAAGGGCAGCGGCGTCATCACCATCGGCGGCGTGAAAGTCACCGATACCGACGACGTAAGCCCGGTTGTCAACCCGGAGTTTCGGTTTACCATGGTTGAACTGGACGAGCACGGCGATCCGGTGGCCGATCATACATACACAACCACTTCTTACGGCGCGTCCGGCGGCGGAGCGGTGTTCACCTTCCCGCAATTGCGGCTGCGCGTCGGCCATATGCCGAATCAGGATTTTGAGGATTACTATTTCCGGGTCACCGAAGAAGCCCCGGGCGACGGCTGGACGCTGACAACCGCCCCGGCCGGTTATGACCTGACCGTCCGCGTGTGGTCGTATGTCGAGGGCGCGCAGGCCACCTTTGTGGAAATCGTGGAGGTAAACGGGGTAGCGTACGGCACCCTGCACGACGACCCGGACGCGGACACGCCGGTCAACAATCCGACAAAGCCGTTTAACTATGACGCCTTGACTTTCACCAACAAATACGACGTTGATACCGGCGACCTCACCATCGAGAAGGCGTTCGACGCCAACGACAACCAAACCGACTGGGGCGCGGACGACGACACCTACTTCTACTTCCGGGTGGAAGACGTGATTACCGGGCGGTTCCTGACCTTTAACGGCGGCAACGAGTACACCGGGGCCAGCGCCAGCGGCACTTTGGTCCGGTTCAGCAAAGACGAGGATGTTACGCTGACAGGCTTGCCGCAAGGCCGTCATTACCGTATCGTGGAGGAGCCGGTTGAACACTGCCTGCCAAGATACTCTTACGATCAGAACGTTGGGGTGACGGTCGGCGCCGCCCTCACGACCGTCACGGTCACCAACGATTATGAACCGGGCGCCAACGCGCTGATCCTGAAGAAGGAACTGGGCACATACGCCGGCGACTGGGGCGTGAACAGAAACACCGTGTTTGAGGCGAAACTGGCGGTTCTGGACGGAAGCGGCGAAATTGAAGGCTATATGCAGTTCCCCAAAGGGAATGAAAACGGCATTTACCACACCAACCGCAAGCACGACTCTTCCGGCGGCGTTATCGAGTTCACCGCCGGCGCGCCGGTCACGATCACCGGCTTGGAACCGGGCAAGACCTATAAGGTGGTGGAAAGCCCCGCCGCCAACGTGTCGGGAACGGACTACAGCGTGGCTTCGGTAACCATGCCCGACGAAGGCAACCGGACCGTTACCGTCACAAACAACTATACGGCCAAAACCGACGGGCTGACCATCAGCAAGAAGCTGACCGGCAGCTATACCGACTGGGCGGCGGGCAATTCGACCGTCTTCTATGCCCGGGTGAAAAATTCCGCCGGGTCCTACCTGACCTTTGACGCCGGACTTAACTTCTTAGATCTCAGCGCGACGGGCAGCCTGATCCCGTTCAGCCAGGGATCGCCGGCGACCGTCAAGGGCCTGCCGGTCGGGGATGAATATACGGTGGAGGAGGTCGGAGGCCCCCACTATGAAGCGGCGTCTCCCGCCTACGCGCCGTCCACGGGCAACGAATCCTTAATCGGCGTTGTTGACCGCAACGGGGCCGTTACGTTTACCAATCATTATCAACCCGGCACCGACGCGCTGCTGATCGAGAAGGTTCTGACCGGTAGCTACTTCACCTGGGGCGTGACCCGGGACACCGTCTTCCGGGCCTTTGTCCGGGACGTTAACGACAACAACTATGTCAAGTTCCCCGGAGGGAAAAACCTCAACACCTACCACGCCGACGGCAACAACGGCGATCAGGGGCCTAACGTGCGCCCGTCGGCCGGAACCGCGGACCTGGAGGATTACGTCATCGAGTTTACCGCCGCTCAGGCGGTCACCCTGCTGGGGCTGTGGCCCGACCACGTATACGAGATCGTCGAGGTAGACGCGAACCTGCAGCCGATCGCGGCCTTGCCCGACCCGATACCGGACCCGGCGCCGGGCGACCCGCCGTATTACGTTTCCTACAGAGGCAACAACGTGCTGCTGCCGGAGGGTGAATCCCGCACGGTGACGGCTGTAAACTACTACCGCCACGCGACCAATCTGCTGGCCGTCAGCAAGGTGCTGTCGGGCAGCCCGGCCGACTGGGGGGTGGACAGCGACACCGGATTCCGGGTCAGGGTGAAAGACGCGGACGGAGACTATATGCGCTTTGTTCCCGGCGCGGTGAGCGGCCATTATGAATGCGTGGCTACCGGCGGCAGCGAGTATATCACCGTCAGCAGGGGAACGCCGGCGACCGTAACCGATCTGCCCGACGGCGAATACACGGTGGAGGAAGTTGTCGAGCCTGACGGCGCGTACCCGCACACAGGCAAGTATACCACTAGGTTTGGCGGCGACATCGGCACGGTGACGATGGACAGCACCAGCAACCGTGAAATCACCGTTATCAACAGCTTTGAACACGGGACAGGCGCCCTGACCATCGAGAAAGCGCTTGACGGAAACTACTACTCCTGGGGCGCGGACAACGCGACGCCGTTCAAGGTCTACATAAAAGACGTTACCAACGGCAACTGGCTGAAATTCACCGGCGGCGGTTTGATTTACTCCGCCGACGGAAATGACGGGCAATCCCTTGAACCGTGGCTGGACCCCGGCGCGAATGAGGACGACTACATCATCACGGTCACGCCGGCGCAGGCGGTCACGCTCATCAATCTGTGGGCGGCCGAATATGAAATCTATGAAATCTCCGGCCAGGGGTTTACCGCCACCCTCGAAGGATACGACCCGGGCAAGGACACGCTGACGCTGGTAACCGACGACATCAGGTCGGTGGAACTGACAAATACATATATCCCGAAGCCGATCATCCCCGGACCCGATCCGGATCCCGAGCCAACCCCCGTACCCGGCCCCGATCCTGACCCGGACCCGGACCCCGATCCGGACCCTGATCCTGACCCCGATCCCGACCCTGACCCTGATCCTGACCCCGATCCGGAGCCGGAACCCGGCCCCGGCCCCGATCCGGGACCGGAACCAAGCCCCGAACCCGAAGATCCCGAAACGCCAACCCCCGCCCCGTCTCCTTCCCCCGAACCGCCGCAGCCGCCCGTTCCCCCGGAGAACACGGTGACGCCGGACAGCGACGGCAGCTATGTTGAACTGGAGGAAGACGGCACGCCCCGGGCCAGATGGTATTACGACGAGGACACCGGCGCGTGGCTCGACGTTGAACCCACGCATACGCTGGTCTGGGACGACGAGTTGGAGATGTATATAGAACTGGACGAGGACGGCGTGCCGCTGGGCGCTTGGTATTGGGACGAGGATGAAGAGATGTGGATCTTTGACGACGACATACCGCTGGGCGGCTGGGAAATGCCGAAAACCGGCGGGACGCCGCTGACGCAATGGGTCTTTGCGCTGGGGATTCTCCTGATCCTCTCCGGCCTGCTCGTATACCTGCCTAAGAGGAAACGTTCCGAATCCTGATCCGAGAGCGGCCGGCGCAAAACGGAGGATTACTGTATGCGAAATGTGAAAACAGGCAAGAGGGCGCTGTCTTATATACTCACGGCGATGATGCTGCTCACGCTGCTGCCGGCGGTTACGCCGGCGGCGCGGGCGGCGGATATCGACGTCAGCGACGCCGTTGACCTGGCCGACGCGCTTTTTAACGCCGGTCCCGGCGATACCATCAAGTTGGCAAACGACATCGAGTATTCCGGGGCCGTTACCCTGGAGGACGGCATAACCCTCGACCTGAACGGCAAAACTTTGACCGTGAGAATGCCTTCCGACGCCTACGGGGAGGCGGCTCTGACGGTTGAGGACGGGGCGGAGGTCGGCAATGAAGCCGGTATAACAGGCGATATAGAGGTCATCGGCCCGGAGTCAACAGCTCCCCCCAGCGACGTCATCGGCGTGAAAGCGGAAGACAACGGCTCGGACGTCACGGTCGCCGGCAACTTAATCGTATCGGGAGAAACTGGCTGGACCGGCTTGTCTGTCACAAACGGCGCGAAGGTCACGATTATCGGCGGCATAACCGTGACCGGGGCCGGCGCGGTCGGCGTGTTTGCCGAGGGCGGCGGCACGGAAGTCATAGTTGAGGGCCATATTGACGTAACCGGAACCGGTGGCGTCGGCGTATTTGCCATGGGAGCGAACGTCACAGTCGGCGGTGGTATAACCGCTGAGAACGGCATTGTCATATCCCCGGACGGCAGCAAAGTTACCGTTGAGGGAGCGATTGCCGCGACAGAGGATATCATTGCCTATAATGGGACGGCGCTTTTCAACCCCGCTTTTGTAGAAGACGGTTTTGAAATAGAGGACAGGCAAAACGGCGGCTATCTCGTAACCTACGACGGCGGCGATGTTTACGACAGTGAAGTCTGGGTGCGGAACAAGCAGGACGCGACGGTGAACGCCAGCCCTGACGGCTGGACGTATGACGGCGGCCCGCATGACGGCTATAAAGATTTTTCCATAGAGGACGGTGCGGGCGAAGAGATAGACCCCGTCCCCGGCTATACCGTTATATATGAGGCGTTCAACGGGGTAACGTATGACCCGATAGTGTCCGCCCCCACAGACGCGGGAGATTACAGGGCGATCATCACCATCAACGCGGATCAGCCATACTGGGGCAGCAAAACAGTGGATTTTACCGTGGCCAAGGCGGACCCCGGGACTCCCGCCGGTTTGACGGCAACCTATGGCGACGCCCTTGACGATGTTACCCTGCCGGACGGCTGGGCCTGGGACGCTCCCGGAACAACGCCGGTGGGCAACGCGGGCCGGCGGACCCACGACGCCAGTTATACCGACGCCGGTTCCGCCGCCCCGGGCAACCATGAAGACGCGGCTAACGTGCCGCTGAGGATCACCGTATACAGGGCGGCGGGCGTTTTTGGAACGCCAAGCGACATCGAGGCCACCTACACCCCCGGGCTGACCCTCGCTGATTTGGAGGGGTACCTTCCCGCGGGGTATACGTGGGACGACGCGACGACGGAGGTATATGCCGGGGACGGGCAGGATTTCCCCGCGACCTACACCGAAAGCAGGAACCACAGGCCCGCCGGCGGCGATATAACGGTCAACGCGGCCAAGGCGCCTGTGGCCATTACGCAGTTGCCGGATATAGATGAGTATCATGAATATAACGGGGAACCGCTTGACGAGGAAGAGAATTTTACCGGAGAGACGGTGGATAGCGGCGATCCGTATGACGAAGGTTTTGTGTTCCTCTATGAGGGAGACGGCGATACCAACTACGGCCCGACAGATGAGCCGCCCACAGACGCGGGCGCTTACAGCGTGACCGTATCCGTGCCGGACGGCAATGCCAACTATACCGGCAGTTGGGTATTTAGCATTGTCATCCACCCAAAGGAAGTCACCGTGACAGCCGGCAGCTGGACCATTACGCAGGGCGACGCGCTTCCGGCGCCAACCGTGACGTATCAGGGCTTTATCGGGAGCGACAGCGAAGACAACGCCCTTGACGCGGAGGCTGTGGCACGGCTTAACGTGCCGGACAGCCATACGGTGGGCACGTCGGTTGTCGATTTTGCGGCCTATGCCGTGTTGAATGATGGAATCGGCGCGAATTACCGGATCAATCCCGACCCCGAGGCGAGCCACATAGAAGGGACGCTGACGATCGAAGCGCCGCCGCCGGCGGGAGGGAGCGGCGCGCCGCCGGCGCCCGTCATTCGCGCATACGGCGGCGCGGACCCCGCGGCAAAAAAGAAATACGACCTTCCCATAACGGATAAGGAAGGCGTCATAACGCCCAGGTATGACGTAAAGATAAGGGACGCGCTGATGGCCGACGCGAAAGCCTGCGCGGAAGCGGATGGCGGAGAGCCTGTCATAACGTATGACGTTAACAGAAACGGCGCGAAGGCTGTTGGTATCAGCATGGAGTCGGCGCGGGCCATCGGCGGGGCCGGGACCGCCGTGACGTTCAAACTGCCCGGCGCGGACGTCACGCTGCCTTCCGAGACGCTGGCGGCCCTCGCCGCCATGAACGGCGGCGCAGCCATCACGGTGGAAGCGGCCGTTGTTTTGGAGGAAGACCTGACAAAGATGCAGGCGGCGCAGGTTAAGGGCTATGGGCCGGTGGTCAATATCAATGTGTCTGTGGGAGACGAAAAGGTCAGCGTGCCGGTCACCGTCAGCCTGCCGTATACGTTGAAAGACGGCGAGGACCCCGCCGCCGTCCGCGTGTGGCGCATGGATGAAAACGGGAAACTGACCGGTCTGGACGGCGTGTATGATCCCGACGCCGGCAGGATCACGTTTACCGCCGGGCGTCAGAGTTACTTCGTCGCGGGGTACGACCCGGTGGCGCTGTGGGAGAATATTTTCGACGACCTGTCGCCGGAGGACATGTACTACGAAGCGATCGCGTTTATGAATCAGAAAGGCTTGATGGCCGGCTACGGCAACGGCAACGCCGGCCCGGAAGACACCCTGTCCCGCGCCCAGTTCGCAACCCTGCTGTGGAATCTGGAAGGAAAGCCCCTGCCGGAGGGAACGGCGCCGTTTGACGACGTGGCGGAGGGCGCTTGGTATTACAACCCCGTGATATGGGCGGCGGAGAACGGGATTGTCGCCGGAACCGGCGGCGGCCTGTTTGACCCCAACACGCCGATCAAACGTCAGCAAGTGGCGCAAATGCTTTATAACTACGCGGTGAATTTCAAAGGGTACGAGATACCCGAAAACCGCCCGACGCCGGAGTACGCCGACAACGACCAAATCGACGCGTGGGCGCGGACAGCGGTGAAGGCGCTGTCGGAAGCGGGCGTGTTGCGCGACGACGGGGCGTTCAGGCCGCTGGCCGACGCCACGCGCGGCGAAGCGGCGGAGATGTTTAGAAATTTTCTGCGGTTTGTCGCCGGGGAGTAGATGAAAAGTCAGAACCCCCTGTAGTCATGAGACTACAGGGGGTTCTTGGCGCGCCGTGGAGAATTCGAATCCCCGACCTTCTGGTCCGCAGTTCCATAAAACGGATATTTTGCGTTTTTTACGTGCGATTACGTATTGTCATATTCAGTAGTAGCAAAGGTTGCACGGCTTATCCATTTTTTGCGTTTTCTCTTTTTTATCCTGTAAAGGGTAAATTAAAGGGTAAAAATGCGCTCTTGCGGATTGTCACATCATGGTATATAATGTCGTTGTGCAGTAGGGTAATGGTCGGCGGTCTTTGTCCCCCGAAAGGGGGTGGTGCAATGAGTATAATTACCGAGCTTCGCAAACTCGTACAAGCTCTCGCAAGCCTCATTCGCGCCCTAAAGACAAAGTAACCGCCCAGCTTGACCGACTGACGGTTACTTTGTAATCTCAACCGGGACAAAGACTGTTGTGCCGTTGCCCTATCTGCCGTTATTGTAGCATACTGTGCCGCGCCCCGTCAAGGGGCATTTTTTTGTTTTTGTAACTCATTCCTTCACAGCAACGGCGCTGATCGAAGCCGACCGTCTGTTGTTGTGAGTTACACAACGGATACCGCAGCCATGCCGGAAACTCAAGAACCGGATAGTATTTGCTGTGGTAGACGCAAATCTCCATCCTGCCGTTTCACGGCTTCTTGACTTTCCGTCCTGTCCGCTGGTGTGTGGTAATCAATAAGGCGCAGGGCGCCTGACGGCTCCCGCCGCGCCACACATCATGAGATGAAAGGACGATCTGCCATGACTATCGGAACCTATACGCCTACCATTGAGGACATATGCGGCACTGTCAGCTGTGATGAATGCCCGTACATTGATTCATGCTCGCCGAGAGGTGCTTGACAAAGTCAAACCCCTCCAAGATCATCAATGTATTTGAAACTTGCATTGACAGCGCTTACGTAGTATTCCTTCTCTGCTGCCGTTTCCTCGAAGTCTACGTCAAAGAGTTCTTCTTCTGGCCGCCGGATCAGACCTTCGCCTCCGGCATAATAATAGTTTCCGAAGATACGCCCGCCGGACTTGGTGATGTACTTGGTGATATACCGCGCGATCTGCTTCATGTCTCCTTGCGTCTCGATGGCCGTTGTCCAGCCGTATTTCCATTGAGGCATGTTATAAATCATCCGGCCATCCAGCAAATGATGATGGCTATCCTCCATCTTCATGCTGCCGCTGATAAGGCCGTGCATATGGATCGCGCCGTCTTTGTGGAACTCCGGCAGTATTATGTACTTGAGACCGTACCGCGCAACGGCATTTTTGAGAAACACCTTTAGTTTCTTTGAGACTTCCGAGGAATCATATCGGTCGATCTTCTTACGGTTTAGTGTCCAAGTGATGAAATGCGAAAACGTATTGAGCATTGCCATATGGAGCACATATTGCCTCGCTCGTCGTTCATTGTCACTTCTGTCCCTTTCGTCGGCAACTGCATGATCTTCTTCCATTTCTTGTTTGCTGGGAATCTGGTCGCTACCATCGGCCAACTCCCAGCCTTTTTCTTTGAAGATCGTCCTACTGCACACCGTTACCTTTTTCAATCCGCACAATGGAAAATGTTGAACTCTTGCATTATGACATATGGCATACTCAGGTGCGTATTTTATCAATAAAAACACCCTCCTTTCCGCTGCTGAAGAGAAACGCTGTAATCGTTGGTACTGTTTGAATGTAGAGATTGGAAATAATTAGGTGAGTGCAATTTGAGGTTAATATCAAGTAGCGCGCGCGTGTGCGCGTACGCGTGCGCGCGAGGGAGAGCCGCGCCGATCGGCGGCGCGGTGACTTTTACTCGTCTGATAGTGGCCTGGGAGAATCCCATATATCACCCTTCTCTACACAGTCCCAAAAATGAACCCACTCATGCAATAGCTGTCTGCAACGATCCACCGCATAAAATAAATTGTCATACGCAGCCACATTCCAGATAAAACCGTCGGCCTTGAAAACACCGAGCAATACGTCGATTAAAAAACCCGCTGACAAGCTTTCAAAATAGAGTTCTGCTAATCCGTTTAGATTATGCCCAGACACCGTTACAATAGCATTTTTCAGTTCACTGTCCATCTGTTACATCCTTTCTGTGTGCCGGCGTCTCCGCGGCGGTTATAAATAATCCGCCGCGGGACACCGACGAGTCCGTACCCGTTCTGATGGGCGCAATATGTACCTGCTCATAATTCACCCGGACGGGGTCAGATCCACTTGCTGACCCTCGTTGTCCCGCAGCCATGCGTCAAGGCTATCCTCCCGAACCAGCAACCGTCTGCCAAGCCGCACAGCCGGGAAGCCGTGCGTATTGAACAGACGATAGGCAAGAGGACGAGAACCGAGGATGACAGCCAGCTCTTTTGCCGAAAGCATTTTGACCCTTGTTTCACGCAGTTCCATGTTTTTCACCTCCGCACTTCAAAATTGCTCCGTATCGGAACATATTATATCTTACTCATATTTCTTGTTGCGTTTATTACAATGGAGGATTATAATATTGTTCGGGTGATTGATAATGAGATATCCTGTCACAATTAAGTACGAAAATAAAAAAGTAACCGTCAATGTAAGCAACAAGCTACTACATGACGATTTTGTATTGCCCGATTTCCTAAGAGCAGTGCGAGAATCCAAAGGTCACACACTTCAAACAACACACCTTCTTACCGATTACCCCATACAAGATTGTCAAAATTATGAAGATGGCAGAGAGAGAATCCCCAAAAAATACTTATTCTGTTTTACCTTAGGTTACAAATTGCCGAGAAAAATAAAACATTTAGGATACGACCCAGACCTAGACAGAAAAAACATACTCGCAGAGAGATTGAAGCACCTTCGATTAGAGCGTGATATCCCGCAACTATTCTTTGCACTTGAAATAGGTGTTTCAAGAGGTACCTATGCAAAATACGAAACAGGTATAAACGAACCAGACCTTGCTACACTGGTGAAAATAGCAGATTTCTATCATGTTTCTCTTGATTATCTTGCAGGACGAACAAATTAAAGAGGTGATACCGTGCCGACCCGATCAAGCACACGAGCCGCGCAGGGGAGCGGCACGATCCGACAGCGCAAAGACGGACTTTGGGAAGCCCGGTACACCGTCGGCCGCGATCCGGGAACAGGGAAGCAAGTGCAACGGTCCATCTATGGGAAATCCGAAAAGGAATTCTTGCAGAAACTCCAGAAAGTACAAGTATCCATCACCAGCGGGACATATATCGAGCCGGAGCGTATGACCGTTGGAGACTGGCTTGACATATGGCTGGACGGATACACCGCAAACCTCAAGGACGCGACAGAGCGGTCATACCGAGACAACGTCAGATTACACATCAAGCCGGGGCTTGGGGCCGTGCCATTGCAGAAGCTAAAAGCGCACACGGTACAAGGCTTTTACAACGACCTGTCTAAGTCCGGACGTATACTGCAAAAAGGGCAGAAAAAAGCCGCCCCTGCG
>Ga0082212_10003917_pt1 | contig 20914 bp, 19 predicted proteins | sample TergutNt197P3_FD_71548 | JGI IMG/M metagenome (GOLD analysis project Ga0082212, IMG submission 71548) | Neocapritermes taracua P3 segment gut microbial communities from Petit-Saut dam, French Guiana - Nt197 P3 | ecosystem: Host-associated > Arthropoda: Insects > Digestive system > Gut ... | reverse complement strand
CCTCGGTGTAATCTTCACCTAAAGATTTTACACGAATAAACCGTTCCGCGCCGGGGATTTTGATTGATAAATATTTATTACTCATATCAAGCACTTTGAGTAAAAAAGGCAAATAATTAATTCCACGTCAGTGCATGGCGTACTTCGCCGCCATGCACTGCAAAACAATTTGAATATTTGAATAGGCAAGCGCTTGACGGCGCTTGTTTTTCGGGGTATAATATTGCAGTATATATACTGCAATATTAGGAGGATGCCTATGGTGGATTTTAGCCAGCTAGCGCTAAGGCGCTGCGAGATCGTGCGTGAGATAGATGAAATAAAAAGCATGAGGAAAGGGGCGCTGAACTCCAAATACCAAAAGGTCCGGCACAAAAATGGGGAGGTGGCCGTAAAAGGCCCCTATTACGTGCTGACAAAAAAGGGCGCTGGCGGCAAGACGGCGTCGACAGCCGTCCCAGCCGCCGACGCCCCGCACGTCCAAGCGGAAGTGGACAACTACAAGAGGTTCCGCCGGCTTTCGGACGAATACGTGGACGTGTGCGAAAAAATGTCCCTGCTCGCAGGGCGCGGGGCCGAAAATACGCACAAGGGGGGCCCATGATGGCAAAAGTGAACGAAAAGGCGCCGACGGCGCCAAGGAAAACCATCACGGTGGTGATGGCATTGGCAAACAAAATGATGGACGAGCTGCGCTTTGAAGACCGGGTAAACGAGCAGGTGGACTGGGACAAACATCACTGGGCCGTAAGCCCTGGCGGGCTTGCGAAAGCGGTGGCGCTGTCGACGCTGACGGACATGCGCACGCCGTTGACGCACATCCAGGAGCGCTTGCGGCCATATGATTTGGCGCATTTGACCGGCTACGAGGTGGAACGCCATGACGTAAACTCGTTCAACGTGGGCAGGGCGCTTGAGAGGATCGGGGAAGCCGACTACAACCGCATATACGAAGGCGCGGCCCTGGCGGCGCTGCACCAGTACAGCGTCCCGGTAGGGCGGCTGCACAGCGACACGACGACAGTGTCGTTTTACGGCGAATACGACGCCGAAAACATTGACCTGACGGAAGAAGAAAGGAAAGAGCTGCTGCAAATTGAAAAAGGGTACAACAAAGACGGCCGCCCCGGGTGCAAGCAGATGGTGGTGGGGCAGATTGTGACCGGGCAGGGCATACCGCTGGCCAACAGGGCGCTGGACGGCTCGACCAGCGACATTGAATGGAACAAACAGTCGCTGGACTACCTGGAGTCGCTAAGGGCCAATGGTTTTGCGCACGGCGCCTACGTGGCGGACAGCAAGCTGGTCACCCGCGAGCTCATAGAGCGGATGAACGGCGGGCCGGGCAGGGTGTCGTTCGTGTCGCGGTGCCCCGCCAATTTTGAGGACAAGCTGGAAAGCAGGATGATAGAAAAAGCATATGAGGAAGGGGCGTGGGAAGACCTTGGGCAGCTCGGAAGCGGGAAAAAAGCAAGCAGCTACCGCAGCCAGTCTTTTAGCGGGCCAGTCTGCGGCGGCCCCGTGCGCCTGCTGGTGCTGGAGAGCTCCGCGTTGATGGCGAAAGCGGAGCTTTCCTTGGAAAAAGAAGCGGCCAAACTGGGCCCCATCGTAAAAGCTCTGGAAAAGAAAACTTTCGCCTGCCGGGAAGACGCTGAAAAAGAATATGGCCGTTTCGAGAAGCTGAAAGAACTGAAGCTTTTCAGCTGCACTGCCAAAATACAAGAGGAAACGCTGAAAAAATGGCCGAGGGGGCGGAGGAATGCAGCTACGCGCCCCACCGTTGCCCAAACTTACCGGGTCAAGGCAGAAAAAGTGGGGCGCGACGAAGAGGCTTGCCTCCGGCACGTCCGCAACGAGTCATGCTTTGTAATCATCAGCAACATAACAGACAAAACAACGACGGACAGGGAGCTGCTGGAAACGTACAAAGGGCAGTACGCCGTGGAAAACTCGTTCCGCCAGCTCAAGGGGCCTAGCCTGGCGTCTGTAATATACCTGAAAAACCCTAAACGGATACAGGCGTTGACCATGATATTGAGTTTCTCGCTGCTGTTGAGGGCCCTTATACAGCACCGGCTGCGGGCTGGGTTGGCAAAGCGCCAGAAAGACTGCCCCGGCGAGCCTGTCTATGCGGGCTGGAACGGCAGGGAATTGAAAAACCCGACATTCAAGCTGCTTTACGAGCAGGCGGCCAACTGTTTCTACGAACGTGAAAAGCTGGGCGAGTACAGTTTCATATGGCCCCACGCAGAAGCGCAGTACATCGTTGGCTCGCTGTTGTTGCTGATGGGCGAAACGGTGGGTTCTATTTTGGCCTGACATGCTTGGGGAAGGGGAACTGTGACCTTTTCCCCGTTTTTCCGCGTTTTTCCGTGATTATTGCCATCGTCTGGAGGTTTTTCCACGTTGATTTTTTGCTAATGGGCAACTCGCTTTTCTTTTCTTCAAGAGTTTTTTTCAAAGTGCTTGATGTGAGATCATCATATATGGCCGTACTTTTTCGTTGAAATTGGTTGCTTTATTTGGGCTTGGTCAATTATTGTGAGCATGTTTTGCGGCATGGTCAAAAAAGTGCATTTTGTGCGCCCAAGACCTGGCCGTTTTTCTCAACCCTAGGTTTTGCAAGGAGTTTCAGAGATGTCAATAGACATAAAGTCAGTGGCGTTGGTCGATTACGATGGCGTACACGCCACCGTCTCTACACAGGCGTACACGCCTGCGCTATTGACTTAGAAGGAAACATAGTAGGTAACTTAAACGCTCTTGAAAGAATCGCGCACCGTAATGCGATAATCGCGTTGGCGCCGCGCACAGACCAATGCATGCCAGACTGCTTCAGCCGCTTGCGTATTACATTTTTGCATCCTGCTTCTATAACTCCGCTACCAACAAACAGTCCTTGCTTTTTGAAGTCGGCATACTGCATTCGTGCGGCATTATCCTTAAAATAATTGATTTCGCGTTCGATCTCTTCTTGTTCTTCTACACTGTCCCCCGCATGTCGCGCCATTTCGGTCGCAAGTTCATCTATCTTTCCTTCTTCCAATAGTTCTGACCACGCTGTTTTCACGGATTCCCTCGTCTCGCTATCATATACAGCCGTTTGCTGAATTCGTCGCTCGTCTCGATTGCGCCAAAGTATGTCGTGCTGTTTTTGTCCCTTATTGGCTCGCCTTTCTCGTTGGTTCCTGTCTGCGTAAATATGCAGCCAAGCTTTGCCTCGCGGGTTTTAGCCGTACCGTCCTCTTGTTTACCTTTACGTCCGGATGCCTCTCGTTTCATTGCCGGCACACCTGTCCCGTCATATTCGACATACATGACGGGTATGGATAATCCAAATGACATCCACGATCGGTTCAATGAAAACACCTCTCCGATTTGCCTGGAATTCTCCGGCTCGATGATGTCGCCGGCCGCCTCGGCAATTCTTTCCGTATCCTTCCCGCTAACGTATATCAAGCAGCTCATCTTTTGGCAGCCTGTGATTCCCGCATTCACACCCGTAATACGTCCGCGTTGTCGTACCTTCACCGAGCAAGCTAACGATATTTTTGCTTCTGGCGCCAAGATCCTTCATAGGCGTTTCCTCTGCACAGTTCTGGCAAATCGGGGCGGTGCCCTTCATTTCAGAAAGGAATTTGGTGAATAGGATATTGCCTCCTCGTAAGGCTGCGTCCCTGAACCCTTTCTCTACCTCCAACAGCGTAACCGTTTCACCTGATGCTAACCTCGCGGATACGCTCGCAGCAAACCGAGATATTTCCTCTTCGAATTCTGTTGATATGTTTAGTTTTTTTACCCTCGTCCTCTGAATCTTCGAGCTGTGAAAGCTTTTCACAGACATCAGTATACTCATCTGCTAACTGCTTGAACCGTTTGTAGTTGCCCACTTCTTCTTTGATGTGAAGCGCGTCTGTAGCAGGGACAGATTCGGATATCGTTTTGTTGCCAACGCCTTTTTTTGTCAATACATAGTACGGCCCTCCTTGTATAATTATGTAGTTTAAATACTACATATTTATACGCAAAACCCCTCGTTTTGTCAAGCATTTGTAAATTTCTTACTTTTACGTCTTACACCCTATAGCAAATTTGCTATAATATTTTTGAATTCAGGAGGAATATTTATAATGCTCGATGTAATATTTTATAGCGACAGCAGGGGCAAAGAGCCAACGGCAGAGTTTATCAGCGAGCTAAGACAAAATCTATATTCTCCGAGCCACTTTACCAAAAAAACTAACAAGACACCGCTGGGAGAAATCGAGCAGGCAAAGCGAAACCTTGCAGACTATATTGAAAGGAATGGTGAATGATGTCTACTAGATGGAAAGACTTTAGGGCAACATTAGAACTAACGCCTGAGGAAGAAGAAGTAATAAACCTTGAAAAATCCGTTATCACAGCTATCGTCGATGCGCGTGAGCAAAACGGCTTAACACAAAAGCAATTATCAGATCTTTGCGGGGTAAAGCAGCCTGTAATCGCAAGGCTTGAAAGTGCTGTGCATTCCCCACAGATAAACAGCATAATTAGAATATTGAAGCCTTTAGGTTATACTTTGGCGGTTGTGAAGGAAGAATCGACCTCACCATAAATGTCATTATTTTGGTGTTTCACTTATGAAGTGCTTCATGCTTTTCTAATTGTCGAAATGGCGTATTGTCGGCGTTTCTTGTCGTTGTTAGAGTGTGTACATGGGCGTACCGGTGGCGAATATAACGCCTTTGCCGCCAGTGATTTCGTACATGTAGCGGCATTTCATGAACATGTCGCTGGACTTTTGGGCTTGATGGTAAAGCGTTCGCCCTGATTCCCTTTAAGCTCCGCTATCCCTTCGGCGATCTCGTCGATCTGCTCGTTCAGCAATCGTTCCTGCCATCAGGCTTTTCTGGCACAGGCCCAGCCTCTTGGATTCCATCGCAGCGCCGACCATCTCAAAAGTCTTTCCGGCGCCCACTTCGTGAGCCAGCAAAGTGTTCCCGCCGTACAGTATCCGCGCTATGGCGTCGCGCTGGTGCGGTTTGAGGCTGATCTCCGGGCTGGCGCCGGCAAACTCGATATGAGTGCCGTCATATTCGCGGGCGCGGGTACTGTTGAACCGCTCGTTGTACTGCTGAACCAATGTCTGGCGGCGTTCGGGGTCGCTGAATATCCAGTCTTTGAAAGCCTGCTTGATAGCGTCCTGTTTCTGTGCCGCCAGCGTCGTCTCCTTTTTGTTAATTACGCGCTTCTCTTTGCCGTCAGCGTCCTGAACGGTGTCGTATATGCGCATGTCCTTGAGGTTGAGGGTTTCTTCGATGATCTTGTAAGCATTGGCGCGGGGCGTGCCGTATGTCACGGTGGCGAGAACGTCATTATAAGAGGTACGGTTTTTCCCTGCGATGTTCCATTCGCCGGTGCGTTCGGCGTAGTTGACGGCAATCTCGTACCGAAGGTAGCGCGGCGGCTGCAAAAGTTCAAGCATGAATTACTGGACATAATGCTTGTCCACCCAAGTCGAGCCGAGCCGGACGGAGATTTCCGATGCGTCAAGGTCTTTTGGCTGCGCCATTTCGAGAGCCTCGTCGGCCGGTTCGTACCTCAATGTCTGTGGGTTGCGGAATATGACGCCTGTCAGGTCGGAAGCGATCTTTTCTTCCGTGAAGCCGGTAAGCCCTTGCATGAAGCCCATGTCCACCCTGGCTTTTTTCGCGATGGACACCGCCAATGCCTCCGATGACGTGTCAACAGACGTGACGGCGCTATTTTGCCTGATCGTCCTCTTGGTGAACATGTCCGACTTGCGCTCGAGTGCCCCGTCCTCGCCTATGACTTTCAGGGAGCATAGCAGGTAATACGCGGAGTCCGCTGAGAATGCCTTGGATGTGGGAAAGCGCGGCTTCTAGCTGCTCTGCCAAATCCGCGCCATCAATTGGGTTGCAGGCCGTCTCGCTCTTACTTCCGTACATCATTTCATCGTAAGCCATCTCGCCCAGCACCATATGCGGGTTGTCGGCGAAATAGCTGTTGACGGGGATGCCGCCCACTGTCAGGCCGAGGTGAACCCAATCAGGCTGGATATCGGCCAAACGGTCGCGTTTTTGCAGGAAAATGATGTCGCTGGTGACTTCCGTACCGGCGTTTGCTTTGAAAGCGTTGTTAGGAAGCCTGACGGCGCCGAGAAGCTCCGCCCGCTGCGCTATATCCTTGCGCCGTCGTGCCACAGGCTCACCCGCGACAGCAGCTCTGGGTCCGCCGCCCAGTGCGGCTGCCCGCCCTCCCTGACGGGGCGCCCCATGCAGCGCAGCACCCGGTCGCTCGTCCCTGTGATGAAGGCGTGGCGCAGGATGCCCCCCATGTGCGCGCTTAACGTTTGCGGGTCTTTGAAAATGTAGTCCTTTGCCCATTCGCTCTGCCACAGCGTCCAAGTGCAGCTCATTTCTTCGCCGAGCAGCGCCCCCATGGACGGGAACACGTCCGCAAGGAAGCCTGCCAGCGCTTCTGCCCACATTGTGTCCAGCTGGCTGTCCAGCAGCTTTTGCGCAAGTTCGAAATCTTCCGCGTCAAGGAGCTTGTTGCCCGACATGACGTGCTTCGCGCCGGCTTTGTCAAGCATCCGCCTGAGCCACTCCCTGCCGTTCAGCGCGATTTGGATTTCGCATGGCGCCCACGTCTGCAGGCGCACGCTCATGAACCCGTACTCCTCGTGGTCGTAGTAAAAGTACAAGTGCTTGCAACTTCATTTTACAATACATCAGGCGGCATTGCACTAACTAATTATTTTGGGTTGTGGGCGCAGCCCACTTTGGGAAGTCTTAAACATCATGGACATTTAGATTAAAATCAAAGGGACGAGAGAGAAATACTCTACATAGTCCCGAAAGCCATGTCAGCGCTGCCGCAGACTATGCCGCCGATGGCGGCAACACGTCCAAACCGAAAGCCGCCGCCATGCCGCGCCGCCTTTCCGTCCGTCCGTTCCGCGCTTCGCATGACCCGCGCTTGCGGTTCAGCTTGCGCGATGGGAGCGGTGCGAATGTTTACACCATAAAAATAATTGTATGCAATGCGGTGTGTTTGTGGTATGCTAATGGCGAGGTGATTCAACGGCGGCTCCCGATTAACGATGTAATCGCCGAACCACTTGGCGAACCGCTAGGTGTTGGTATACAAGATTGACGGTGATAGGCTGAAACTATCGGAGAGTAAGGTATGGAAAATGCTTCGGAATTGATAAACGGCTTATTCGATAAAAACGATAAGGCGGCTTACAAATGCTTAAAAGAGTTATTATCTGCAAGCGAAAAAGACAGCGACATTTATCGGTTCTTTGATACCTTTACCGAAATGATTGACAATGATAATTCTTATGTGCGGACAAGAGGGTTGCTCTTAATATCGGCAAATGCAAAGTGGGATACGGATTTTAAGATTGATGAGATAATTGATAAATATCTTAGTCATGTTATGGACGATAAGCCCATTACATCAAGGCAATGTATTAAGGCTCTCCCCAATATAGCTAAATACAAGCCTGATTTAATTGACGATATTCTTTCCGCATTGAAAAAATCAAATCCCCAACAATACGCCGATAGTATGCGGTCATTGGTGTATAACGATATTAAAGCGGCTTTGAAAATAATTAGCGAGATAGGGGGCATCGGCACGAGCGCATGATTTGAACCAATAACGCAAAACGACGCGGCGGTATTTATCCGCCGCGCTGTGTTTTTATCATGCTATTTGTTTCCACCGAGCCGCGCTTCAAGCTCTGCAATACGCGCCGCTTGTTCATTGATGGTCGTGTCCTTTTCTGCGACCACGCTCTGCCATTTTTCGCGTTCAACTTTGGCGGCGTTATGTAGTGCCTGCGCTTCATCATGCCGGGCTTTGGCGCGTAAACGCTCCAATTCGCGGAACTCTGATGAAGCTGTGACATTATGATATGCGCAAATCGCTTGATTCAATTCCGGCACCCCCAATGCTTCAATCTTCGCTAATTCTTCCTCTGTGTTGGCGTTAAACAACGCTAACCATAAAAGTGATACATCGTTTCCGTCTATGTCTTTAGGCAGTTTCGGCAATTCATAAAAATGCAGAGCCTTTTTGTCCGTAAGCGGTGTGTGGCGCGTTACTTCAAGGGATTGATACTCCGAATGGAACTCCGCGCAATCAAACAGCTTGAAATTCATTATGCTGATAACGATTGTGCGCGGCAAGTCTCGGTATTTTCCGCTTATGGGGAGCGCGTTCGAGTAAATCCGCGCCCAATAGTACAAGGCGCGTTCGGGGTAGTCTCCCTCGTCATCTACTTGCATTTCGAGATTGACCTCTTGACCGTTCACCGTCATGTGAATGTCCAACCGGCAAAACTTCTTCCCGATAACCTCCGGCGGCATTTCGGTGTTTCTGATTTCAAACTGCTCGATACTTCCAAGCGTTATCCCCAACAAATGAGCCACAAGCCGTTTCAGTAAATCCGGGTACTTCACCGCAAACAGCAATTTTACAAGTATATCGTTTTTGAACGTGTATTCAAGTTTAGTCACAGGCACACTCCCTTACGCTGTGAGTATAGCACAACCACAGGGAAATTTCAATGGCGAATTTACCGAACGACAAATACCGTCTACGAACAAGCCCGGAGTCGCTTTTTGGGCGCAGAACCAGCTTATTATTTACAAACAAGCAAAATCAGCTTATAATACAAGTGTAGTTTTTTCTTGATTAACAAACCGGGAGGTTGCCTGATGATTTCACATGTCAGCATTAAAGACTTTGCTATCATTGAAAACGTTGAAATTGATTTTCATGACGGCCTTAACGTAATTACCGGCGAAACGGGTGCCGGGAAGTCCATAGTCATAGAGGCGGTCAGCCTGGCGCTTGGGAGCAGGGCCGACAGTTCCTTTGTCCGCACCGGCAAAGACCGGGCGGTGATACAGCTGGTTTCTTCGCTTGATGGCGAAGACGTGGTAACGACGCGGGAAATATCCTCTGCCGGGAAGAACCTGTGCAGGATAAACGGGGACATTGTCACCCTTTCGCAGCTTGCAGGGCTGTGCAGAAAGATAGCGGACATCCATGGCCAGTACGACCACCAGTCGCTCCTGAACCCGGAAAGCCACATCAGCCTCTTGGATTCCTATAACGGCACAAGCGTCGCCATCTTGAAAGACGAGGTGGCGTCGGATTTCAGCAGGTACACGGAAACGAGAAACAAGCTGTCGGCAATCGTGTCAAGCCACGAAGAGAGCTTGAGGAAGCGCGAGTTCATGCGCTACGAACTGGACGAAATCAGGAAAGCAAGGCCTGCGCCAAACGAAGACAGCGAGCTTTCAGAGCGGATTGCGCTGCTGGCAAACAGCGAAAAGATATACCAAAACCTGTCCGGCGCCTATGCCCTTTCCTACGGGGAATCGCCGTCCGCCTTGGACGGGCTGAAAAAAGCTTTGAACCTGCTCCAAGAAATAGGCGTGTATTCGCCAAAGGTCTCCACAGTCGCGGGCGAATTTCAAGACGCCTACTACAAACTGGAAGACCTGAGCGGCGAAATCAGAGCCATCCGCGACAGGACAACCTTTTCACAAGAGGAACTTGACAATGCGCTTGCGCGGCTCGACCTCCTCGACTCGCTCAAAAGGAAATACGGCGGCACACTGGACAAAGTGCTGTGGCACGCCAGCCAGCTTGAGGAGCAGCTGTCTGGCATTGAAAATGCAGACGACGCAAAAAAACAGCTCGCCGCAGCATTGGCGGAGCATGAAGAAAAGCTATCGGCATCATCGGCAAAACTCTCTGCGTTGCGCAAAAAATGCGCAGCTGAACTTGAGCAGAAAATACTTGCTGAGCTGAAAGAGCTGAACTTCAGCGATTCCTCACTCGCCATTGATTTCTCCAAGGAAAGCTCATATACCGCAAACGGCATCGACAAGGTAGAATTCCTGATCAGCACGAACAAAGGCGAACCCCTGAAACCGCTTTCGAAAATAGCATCCGGAGGCGAAATGTCCAGGATAATGCTCGCATTCAAAAAAATCATAGCGGACTACGACAAAATTGGCTCGATGGTGTTTGACGAGATAGACAGCGGCATCAGCGGCGTCGCCGCCAGCATAGTCGGGAAGAAACTGCGGCAGATTGCCGAAAACCACCAGATCATCTGCATCACCCACCTGCCCCAGATCGCCGCTTTTGGCAGCCACCACTACAAGATACAGAAGGATTCGGACGAAAACACCACACGCACCACGGTCGCCAAGCTCAGCGATAATGAAAAGATTATGGAGATCGCCCGCCTGCTCGGCGGAATAAACACAACAAGCAAAACTTTGGAAAGCGCAAAAGAGCTGCTTGAGCTGTCGCGCTAGGCCGTTTTCACATCTCTGAAATCAGCACTTCAAGCGCAAGCACCGGATCGATTTCGCCTGCTTTTGTGCTGAATTCCACTTGGTATACCTTCTTTAAAATGTCTTTTATCCTAGCTTTGGAATAAAGCTCCGCTATCGGAGCGGCTTTCTTAATGCGGTATTCGTTGGCTCCCAGTATGCCCGGAATCTGCCACGTCAGCTTCCCCTCGTCAAGCAGCTCCCTTATTTCAAGGATTATTTCAAATTGCGACACCAGAAGCGCCAATATGTAGTAAAAACTGCCGCCTGAACCAAGGACGTTGTGAAGAAGCCTGAATGCGCTGCCCTTGTCGTTCCTTCCTATGGCGTCAATCAGCGTGAACACGCCGCTTTCAACGTCCCCGGTAACCGTCTCGTGCACGTCCTTTGGCAGGACTTCCCCGCCGTCGCAGTGAGCCGCTATTTTTCTGATGTCGTTGTCAAAATTGTAAAGAGTGTAGCCCGATTCCTTGTTGTAGTAGCCGCTGCACGAGATCAGCTCCCTGAGCGTCCCGCTTTTAATCGTTTTGCCAAGGCCTTTGAAACGTTTTTCAATGAAGCTTTTCAACGCAGGCTCGTCAAGCGGCTCAAAATCGTACGCGCTTCCGGCAGTGTTCATCTCCTTGTAGAGCTTCAGCCTTTTGTCAACGCTTTTGGACGTAATGACAAGCAGGCACGAATCCGGGATTTTTTTTATGTAATCAGCCAGCCGCTTTGTTTCCTGCTCTGGGAAGCTTTTTAGTTTTCCGCCCGAAACAGGCAGGAAATCCGTAACGCACACAACCCTCTTTTCGGAAAACATGCTGAAGGTTTCGCAATTGTCAATGATGCCCGCAGCAGTAGTGTTTTCGGCGTCTACCTGAAAGAAATCAAAGGCCCTGTGCCCGTCGCCAACGTACTTCTTAACGATAACGTCAACAGACCATTTGACTAGGTACTGCTCTTTTCCGTACAGCAGCACCGCGTTTTTTATGCTGCCGTTTTTTATGTCCCTTTGAATCCTTTGGTATGCGTGTTCCTTTTCCATTCATACATTATATAACTATTGCGATTGGTTTTCCAGCACAACCGTCTTTATTTCCGGCTTTTCTCCCCCTTTTTTTATTAAGACCCCTATCGCCCCCTGCCTGTCGTTCCGGTACGCTTGGGCGCCTGCATCGTGGATTTTTGCAACAACTTCTGGCGTCGGATGCCCAAAAGTGTTCTTACCGACTTGAAACACTGCGTATTTAGGGCTCACCGCAGAGAGAAACTCGTCGGAACTGCTGTACTTGCTGCCGTGGTGGGCAACTTTGAGCAGGTCGCTTGCCAGTGCGCCTTCGTTGCCGGCCCAAGCACTGATCAGCTTGCCTTCCCCGTCGGTGTTCACGTCCCCGGTCATCAATACGGAAAACCCGTAGTAGTGCACCTTCATTATCAGGCTTATGTCGTTTTCGTCCGCTCCTGCTGCAGTTAGCCTAGCGTAGTCTTCCTCCGTTTTTTTCTCAGGATACAGTATTTCGATCCAAACGTCTTTGTCGATGGCCACCTTCTGCCCCTTTGAAAGGTATACTATCCGATCCGCGCTTAACCCGGTCTCGCGGGTTATTTCCTCCTCGATCGCCCTGTTTGCCTCGTACAGGCAGAGCTTGCCCACGTTGAAATTGTTTGCCAGCGAAACAATGCCCCCGTAATGGTCCAAGTGGCGGTGGGAAACGAAAGCCATGTCGATTTTGCTCACACCGTTTTTAAGCAGGTACGGCATAAGCGTCTTTTTTCCCACGTCGTAGTTCTGGCTCCCCCCGCCGTCAATCAAAATGTTCTTGCCGCCGGGAGTCCTAATGTGCAGGCAGTCCCCCTGCCCCACGTCGACGAATACCAGCTGCGCCTTCCGAAAACCGTCCTGCATGGGAAGCGCTGCGGCATAGGAGGCAACTATAATGACAAGCACCAGTGCTGCGGGCTTGACCCGGCCTTTCCTTTTGAGCCATATCCAAGCCATTTCTGAACACCCGCAAAACAGCAGCCCGTAAAAGGCGAACACCGCAAACAGCGGAGGGCTTGCCACGTTGCAGAACATGCCGCCCTTCGCATACGTGAACTCGTTCATCCTGTACATGATCTCGCACATGCCGTCAAGCAAGCCGGCGCAAACCGGGAAAAGTGGACCCACCGCATACGAAACCGGGATTAGCGCCACTCCAATCGGTATGATGACCCCTGCGATGAATATCACCGGAATGTTGATGAACAGCGCAGCTGCAGAAAAATAGTTGAACAGGTACGCCGTTGCCGGCGCCATTCCGACCTGCAGCGCAACCGCCGCAGTTATGCCGCTGTCATATAGCCGGCGGGCAGCCGGATACACTATTGCCAAGGTGAAAATTGCGAGAAAGGAAAGCAAAAATCCCGTGTCAAAGACGATTAATGGGTTGACGAGCATCATTGCAAGCGCCGTCCCTGCGCCGGCGCAGAGCATGTCGTACCTCATGCACACGAGTTTTGACAGTATGTGCAGGGCTATCATCGCCCCCGCTCTAAGCACCGATGGCGAAAACGCAGCAAGGGCAGCATATGAAAACAGGGCGAAAAGGAGCAGGGTGTTCAAAAAAACATTCCTGCGGGACCGCAGCAGCCTGCTGAGGAAAAGGTACACCACCCCCATGTGGAGCCCACTCACGGCCAAAACGTGGGCGGTCCCGTTTTTCTGGAACATTTCGTAGACGTCGTCCCCTATCATGTTTTTGTCGCCAAAGAGCATCCCTATCAGTATCCCCGCGTTCCCAGGGCTCATTGCTTCCATGGCTTTTTCCGAAAAGCCGCACCTGATGTTTGACATGGCGTTCGCAAACCGGTTGGCAACCCCGTCGCTGACTGTGATGTCGCCGGGCTTCACGTTCATCACCACGTTGATGCCTTTTGCTTTAAGGTGCAGCCTGTAGTCAAAGGTCTTTGGGTTCCTCCTGCCTGAGGGCAGTTCAGGCACGCCGCAAACCTGCACCTCCCTCCCCGCGACGTCGCCGTAGCTCATCTTGCCGTCAGCTTCAAGGTCTCCGTACACGTTGACCAGCACCTTCGATTTGCCTTCAAGCGTCCTTACTACCATCTGGTACCTTTCGTCACCTTTCTTTTCAACGGAGAGCACCACCCCCGGCGCTGAGACCTGCTGGCCGGCGAAAGGAAGCAGGCTGTCTGCTTTGTGTTCATGGATGGCATGCACGGCAGCTCCTGCCACAAAAAAAACCAGCGCCGGAACCAATATTTTTTTTAAGCAGCCGCTCTTGTCAGCTTTCAGTGCAAAATACGCAACTGCGGCGCAAGCGACAACACAAGCAGCCAGTTTTGCGAATTCAAAATAAAAACCTGCAAAAATACCTGTCCCAAAAGACACAGCAAGCAAGCATATCGTTCTTCTCATGTTAAGACCTCATTGTCATTATTTATTATTTGTGCTATATATTACCATATATAGATATTATACCCTACTTCATGGAACAAATCAAGCTTAAAATGCGTCAAAAAGTCAAAAAGAAAAACTATGTAAAACAACTGAAAAATGTGATATAATGATTAACAGTTTTTACAGATACATATAGCAAAGCAGGTGGTACATTTGTCAGAGCACAGCAAGCCAAGCGAGCCGGCCAGCATTTTCTCGGAATTTGACAGGTTGAGCGACGGATTCAAGAAAACTACTGTTTACAACGCCAGCGATTTTGAAGAAGCTGACAAGCTGACGCCTCTTCAGCAGCGGAGAAAAACAAGGAAAGAGCGCTTGGAAGAAGAGAAGTCGGGAAAGTGGCACAACATATTAGCAAAAAAAATCAAAGCCCTAGTCAGCAACATAAGCACACTGGCTCCAAGGCGGAAAGCGGGCAGCATCCCAAATGCTAAAACGGATATGAGAAAAAAGAGCCCAAAAAAGAAAAAAAGAATCAGAGTTGTGGTAATAAGGCTGATCCTAGCTGTTTTTTGCCTGTTTTTGCTTTGCGGCATCGGTGCCTCAGCCTACGTTTACAAGGTCATCAAGGACGTGCCGGAGATTGACCCGACAAGCATCTACTCCATGCTGGCGGAGAACTCGGTCATGTACGACGATTCCGGGGCAGTAATCGAGAACATTTACAATTCCCGCGACGGCAAGCGCACCAACATAGTCTTTGCTGAAATGCCAGAGGATTTGTACAATGCTTTCATAGCCATCGAGGACAAAACTTTTTGGACCCACAGCGGGTTCAACATGATCCGCATGGCCGGCGCCATTCGGGACAGCTTGTTCGGCGGCGGAAAAATTAGCGGCACCAGCACCATCACACAGCAGCTGGCAAGGAACCTGTTCATTCCTGACAAACGTTTTGAACGTTCTCTTGAGCGGAAGATCGTCGAAGCCTATTACACCTTGGTAATCGAGAAGCACCTCACAAAGAAGCAGATCGTCGAGGCGTACCTAAACACGATTTTCCTGGGTTTCAGGTCCAGCGGCGTACAGGCCGCGTCTCAAGCCTATTTTTCCAAGAACGTATCCGAACTGACGCTGATCGAATGCGTCGCTTTGGCCGCAATACCTCAGCAGCCTACAGCTTACGCGCTTATAAAGGAATACGCCAACGACGACGCTGCGGCGGAAAGCGACGAAGCAATGGAAGGCGACGACAACATATTGGTCAAGGGGAGCGCTTCCACGTACATGTACAACATTGACGCCTCAGCAGAGCGCCGCAACCTGATATTGAAATTCATGAAGGAACAGGGCTACATCGACGAAGCCCGGTACAGGGCTGCCCTTGCCGACGACCTCAGGGACCACATTGCCCCGTATCAGGACGCGGCTGTGGAATACGACACTTCGTATTTTTCGGATTATGTCCAGAAAAAAGTCGTCGAGGACCTGATGAAAGCTTACGGCTACGACAAAGACGAAGCGGAGAGGCGGCTGTACAACAACGGGCTTCGGATTTATTCCACCCTGAACACTGCCACCCAGAAGATCGTTGAAGCCGAATTCTCAGACAACGCCAATTTCCCAAAGGTAGCCAACCTGAAAAGGGACAAGGCTGGCAACATCTTGGGCCAAAACGGCAATATCTTGCTCTACAAATACAGCAATTACTTCGACGACGCAGGCAATTTTAACCTTGATCCATCGGAATACGAAATGCTGGGAGACGGAAGCTTGAAGCTTTACGCAAATGCCCGCCTGAACATATACAGGACCGAGTCCCGGGGCAACGTGGACTACAGCATAGAATTCAAAAACATGTACATCGAAAAGGACAGCACCTTTTACAGCATCGGCGGGGGCTATGTTTCGATACCAAGGGAGTACAAAAGCAGGGACACTGACGGCAATGTTGTGATTTCATCGCAGTTCTTCGCCAAAAACCCGAACTTCTTCACCCAGACGGACGCAGGCCTTTCGCTTCCCAGCTCAAACTACAGCTTGAAACAGGCCGTGGTCCAACCTCAGTCAGCCATGGTGATAACCGACTACAAGACGGGGCACATCAGAGCCATGGTGGGCGGCAGGCAGACAGTCGGAAGGCTCCTGTTCAACCGTGCGGGCAGCCCGAGGCAGCCGGGGTCGTCTATTAAGCCAATGGGCGTGTACGGCCCGGCACTCCAGTCCGGCGTCGATGCGCTTCAGGGCGGAAGCTCACAGAATTACCAAGTGCCGGAAGAGGGCGAGGAAGGCGAGGTGCCGGCCGGCAACATGTATGGGAACTACTGGACGGCTGCAAGCGTGATTGACGACGCTCCGCTGATATCCGGCGGGCGCGCGTGGCCAAAGAACTGGTACGCCGGCTACAGGGGCCTGCATACGATGCGCAGGGCGGTAGAACAGTCTGTCAACGTCTGCGCTGTGAAGGTTTTCAACGAAGTCGGCTACGAATACTCTTACCAGTTCCTGAAAAAGCTTGGCATTACGTCGATAGTCGATACCGGGCCAACGAACGACATGAACCCTGCGGCGCTTGCCCTGGGCGGCATGACGAACGGGATATCCCCCCTTGAGATGGCTGGCGGGTACGGCGCCTTCGCAAACCAGGGCGTTTACGTTGAGCCAATCGCTTACACTAAAGTTACGAACAAATACGGCGAAGTCATCTTGGATAACATCCCCGTTACGACTCAGGCCATGGATGCCGGCGTTGCGTTCATCATGACCGACATACTCAGGTCGACTGTATCTGCAGGCATAGCCGGCCAAGCTGCCATTGGCATTCAGCCGGTGGCAGGGAAAACCGGCACGACCACTGACAATTTCGACGCATGGTTTGTAGGGCTTACGCCACAGTACGCTGCTTCGCTCTGGATCGGAAACGATGTGAGCATCGAGCTCAGCACCGGCAGCGTGGCTGCCTCAAAGCTATGGAGCAAGATAATGAAGCAGGTCTGCACCGGGCTTCCTGCGGGGTCGTTTGCCTCTGCGCCGAGCAACGTCACCAGCGCCACGGTAGACACCATGAGCGGCAAGGCTCCGTCGGACATTAGCGCACTGGATCCAAGGGGGACTGTAAGAAGCGAGTATTTTATAAACGGCACCCAGCCGACAGCGATTGACGATATTCACACATATGTCAGCATTTGTTCAAAAACAGGCTACTTGGCGACGCCGCTCTGTACGGAGCTGACTTCGGCTTTCGGCGTACAAAGGCCGTATTTCCCCGACCCGGCCGTGGGCGACATTTCCTACGAAGTGCCCCACCTCTACTGCTTCCTCCACAACCCTGACATGGCAGAGTATCCGGTATCTGAAAACACCGATGTCCAATATAACTGGGTTGGGAGGGATATCGTGAAGGAGCCTGACGAGCTTGCAGACCCTGAACTTGAGCAGCCGCCGGACAATCCGGTTGGCGTACTTGATTACGGAGAATGGGACAGCCCGGGGTCAGGCACCTCAGAGCAAGGGAGCTCAAGCCAAGGAAGCCCGGGACAAGGCACCTCAGAGCAAGGAAACACGGGCCAAGGCGACTATTTGCCGCCGCCGGACAGCTTTTACGATGACATGCCTGAGAACCTGAGGCCTTTTTGACGGTTATTTTTCGTTATTTTTCTTTAACTTTCGCAAGCTGAAGTTTGAAGATATAGCGCCTGATGCTGGACTCGTTCACCTCAGGCAGATTGATGAACTTGCACCCGAACCCCACAAGGCCGCTCTCGTATTTCTTGCTTCTGATGATTTCAGCAGCCAAAGGGAACGGCTGCCCGGCTTTGTCGAACATGAACTCAATAACCTGCCCAATCCGAAGGTCCGCTTTTGTCTGCACAAACACCCCGGATGCGCTGATGTCCCTGATTTCTGCGGGCAGTTTCAAGTGGTTGCGGAAACCGTCAAGGACTGGCTTGTTCGCATTGTCGTAGACAGAGATTGTCGTGGGGATCAGCACTTTGATCTTAAAATTCTCCCGTCTCTGTATTATTTCGAGCATTTCAACAAGCTCGCATACTACGTCGTAGGTCTTGTCTGATTCGGACTCCTTCTTGAATTCCAGAAGGTTCGCCTTGTACGTAACGAGGCCGTGGACGTCGTTGGACACGGTAATGATGAACGAAGTGTAAAGCAGGTTCACGACGTCGTCACGAACCCGCAAGAGGATTTTTTTGTCCCCGAGCTTTTTCAGTATTTCTACCTTGCCCAGCAAAACCTTTTCCGAAGAAAAAACCTGCGCTTTTGAATACTCGTCGATCAAGTCCAGCATCTGATTTGCCTCCTCATTTGAACAATTCTTTCATAACCTCGGCAAACGTCTTCTTCTTGCTGTAGCTGTCGTTTGTGAGCGCCTCCCCCATTTCCTCGATGATCTTCTTCTGCTTTGAGTTGAGCTTTGTTGGCACTTCCAAGATGACTTTCACGTACAAATCCCCCATTTTGCCGCTTCTGACGTGCCTTATCCCCTTTCCCTTGAGCCGGAAAACGGTTTCAGGCTGCGTGCCGGCCGGGATAGTGTACGACACTTTCTCGTTTAGGGTCGGAACCACCAGCTCGTCGCCCAGCGCCGCCTGTGCAAAGGAAACGGGGATTTCCAGCCACAGGTCCTGGCCTTTCCGCTTGAACAGCTTGTGGGGCTTCACAGTGATGGCAATGTAAAGGTCGCCGAAGGGCCCGCCGTTCATGCCCGGCTCGCCTTGGCCTTTGATTGATATGACCGAATCGTTGTCGACGCCGCCTGGGATGTCCACGGACATGGTGACGTCCTTTCGGATTTTGCCTGTCCCTCCGCATTCCGAGCAGGGGGTTTCGATGATTTTCCCTGTCCCTTCGCAGCGGTCGCAAGCGGTCACGCTCTGGAACTGCCCGAAAGGAGTCCTCTGAGTAGTCCTGGCTTCGCCGGTCCCGCTGCATTTCGGGCATGTGGTTCTTGCGCTGCCTGCTGCCGCGCCGCTTCCATGGCAGGCCTCGCACTCGACGTATTTGTTTATCGTCACCTGCTTCTTCGTGCCGAAAGCAGCCTCTTCAAACGTTATGACGACGCCTTTCTGCAGATCGCGGCCTTTCATCGGCGCGTTCCTTCGCCTTGACTGGCTGTACCCGCCGCCAAACATGCCGCCAAACATGCCGTCGATAATGTCTTCAAAGCCCCCTGCGCCGCCAAATCCGCTAAATCCGCCGCCAAACCCACTGCCGCCAAACCCAGCACCCGGATCCACGCCGGCGTGGCCAAACCGATCGTACTTGTTTTTCTTGTCAGGGTCGGAAAGAACGCTGTATGCCTCGTTTACTTCTTTGAACTTTTCCTCCGCTTTTTTGTCGCCGGGATTTTTATCCGGGTGGTACTGCATGGCCTTCTTCCTGAAAGCGCTCTTGATTTCGCTTTCCGACGCACCCTTTTTCAATCCCAGCACCTCGTAATAATCACGTTTTTCAGCCATTCTCCCTCTCCTCTGATCAACAGGCTTTGCACAGCGGCATGGCGCCGCTGTGCAAAGCTTGAGTTTTGTTGTTCATTTTTTTATCAGTCTTCGTCGACCACTTCGTAATCCGCGTCCACTACATTGTCGGCCGCGCCCTCGTCTTTTCGCGCTTGGCCGCCCATGTCCCCCATGCCCGGATCGAAACCTTCTGGGCCGGCGCCGTCTGCCCCGCCTTGGGCAGCTTGAGCCTGCTGGTACATTTTTGCGGATATGGTATGGAACTCCTCCGTCAGCTTTTCGGTTTTGTCCCTGATTTCCTCAATGTTCGTCCCGTCAAGCGCGGCTGACAGCTCCTCTTTCCTCGCCTTTATCCTGTCCTTTTCCTCTTGGGACAAGTTCTCGTCCAGTTCCTTCAGGGACTTCTCCGTTTCGTAGACCAAGGTCTCGGCTCTGTTTCTGAGGTCGACCTCTTCCTTCTTCTTCTTGTCCTCTGCGGCGTACTGCTCCGCCTCTTTCACCTTCGACTTGATTTCGTCGTCAGTAAGCTTCGTCGACGAAGTGATGGTGATCCTCTGCTCCTTGCCCGTGCCCATGTCTTTTGCGCTCACGTTCACTATGCCGTTGGCGTCGATGTCAAAGGTGACCTCTATCTGAGGGACGCCTCGGGGTGCAGGCGGTATCCCGGAGAGCTGGAAGCGCCCGAGGGTAATGTTCCCTGCCGCCATTTCCCTCTCGCCCTGCATGACATGGATGTCAACAGCCGTCTGGTTGTCAGCCGCAGTGGAGAATATCTGGCTCTTTTTCGTTGGTATTGTCGTATTCCTTTCGATCAGCCTTGTAGCCACGGCGCCCAGTGTCTCGATTGACAGCGAAAGCGGCGTCACGTCGAGCAACAGCACGTCATGGACTTCCCCTGTCAAAACGCCTGCCTGTATCGCTGCGCCGATGGCAACGCATTCGTCAGGGTTGATGCCCTTGAACGGGTCCTTCCCCGTAACTCTTTTTACCGCTTCCTGAACCGCCGGTATCCTAGTCGAGCCGCCTACAAGTATGACTTTCGCAAGGTCTCCGCTGGTTACGCCTGCATCGGACATCGCCTTGTGCATGGGGTCTATGGTTTTAGCGACCAAACTCTCCGTCAGCTGGTCAAATTTTGCCCTTGTCACGTCCATGTTCAAATGGAGCGGCCCGTCTTGGTTGACCGTAATAAATGGAAGGTTAACACTTGTTGTCTGTGCGCTTGAAAGCTCCTTCTTGGCTTTTTCAGCCGCTTCCCTAAGCCTTTGGTGCGCCATCTTGTCAGACCTCAAGTCCACACCGAACTCCTTTGCGAACTGGTCAGCCATGAACCCCAGCAGTGCGTCGTCGAAATCGTCGCCTCCCAGCTTGTTGTTGCCGTTTGTTGCAAGCACCTCGAACACGCCGTCGCCAAGCTCCAGGACCGACACGTCGAAGGTTCCGCCCCCCAAATCGTAAACCAGTATTTTGTGCGTGGATTCGTCTTTGTCGAGCCCGTATGCCAGCGAAGCCGCAGTTGGCTCGTTGATGATCCTCTTGACGTCAAGCCCCGCAATTTTCCCTGCGTCTTTGGTGGCCTGCTTCTGGCTGTCGGTGAAGTACGCCGGAACTGTGATGACCGCTTCTGTCACTTTTTCACCCAGGTAGCTTTCAGCGTCCGTCTTCAATTTCCCCAGTATCATCGCCGA
>Ga0082212_10003916_pt1 | contig 20917 bp, 19 predicted proteins | sample TergutNt197P3_FD_71548 | JGI IMG/M metagenome (GOLD analysis project Ga0082212, IMG submission 71548) | Neocapritermes taracua P3 segment gut microbial communities from Petit-Saut dam, French Guiana - Nt197 P3 | ecosystem: Host-associated > Arthropoda: Insects > Digestive system > Gut ... | reverse complement strand
CGCGGATGAATTGATTTCTTGCCCGCTCAAAAATATGCAGGTATTCTGCGTAGTACAAAACACCCATACTGTCGGTTTCCCCGTAGGAAACACGGTGCGTAAACCAGAAATCGAAGCAAAGAACGTCATGCACTTGTACATGCCCCTCAAGATCGCGTTGTTATTATGTATCCTGTTGCTGTCGCCGGCCTGCGCCGAAAAATCCGGCGGCGCAGATCCAGCGGACGCGCAAAACCCGCTGTCCGCGTCCGGGCAGCCCCCCTTTCCCGCTGAAACGCCGCAAGGCTTTGCGGACCGGCTCTCACCCGCCGCGCAGGGCCTGCAATCCTGGCGCGATCTGGAAGAACCGCTGGCGAACAGCCTCGCCTATGTCGGAGGCAAGCCCGCCTCCGGCATCGCCATACGCCGCCCCGGTCTTACCGTCACCTGGGGGCGGCTCGCGGACAGCCTTGAGCGCCTGCGCGCGCTTCTGCCGCAACTGGATGCCGACCCCGGCCTGCTTGCGCGGCAGTTTGACTGGGTGCGCATGGACGAAGGCATCATGTATACAGGCTATTATGAGCCTGTCATTCCGGCCGGCCGCGCGCGCAAGCCGGGCTTTACCCAGCCTCTTTACGGCACGCCGCAGGACATGGCGAAAGTCAAAAAGCGCGCCAGACGCTACCATGATCGCGCCGCCATTGACAAGCGCGGCGTCCTCCGGGGCAGGGGCCTGGAAATGGCCTGGGTGGATCCGGTCGAAGCCTTTTTTCTCCAGGTGCAGGGTTCCGGGCGCTTGCGCTTTGAAGACGGCGCCGAGGCCTATGTGAACTATGCCGCGCAAAACGGACACAAATACGTGAGCATAGGCCGCATTATGCGCGAGCAGGGCCTTCTTGAGGAAGGCGAGGTCAACATGCCCGCCATCAAGGCCTGGCTGCGGGCCAATCCTGCGCGGCAGGAAGAAATGTTCATGCATAACCAGAGCTACGTCTTTTTCCGCTGGGGGAGCGCGCCCCTGGGAGCGATGGGGGCGGCCGTGCATCCCTGGGTCAGCCTCGCGGTCAGCCGCCCTTTCATTCCCCTGGGAGCGGTGGTCGCCTATGGGGTGAACCTGCCGGAAGCGACAGGCGGCAGCCTGCCCTTTCGCGGCATAGGGCTTGCGCAGGATGTCGGAGGGGCCATCAAGGGCAACCGGATCGACATCTTCTGTGGAGAAGGGGCCCGCGCCGCCCATATCGCCGGGCATCTCGACGCGCAGGGCGAAGCCTGGGTGCTGCTGGCCAAAGAGGGTATTCCTGCTGGAGAATAAATTATACTGTATAATTATTTCAACAATGCCGGCTGCGGTGAGTTGTCGAATTCAGTCAACTGCGTGAAGAAACAGCATATTCCCGTTTCAATGCCTCGCAACGGGAAAGCGCATCCTCGGTTCGCTGGACAGCTTCGCGCACGAACGAGGCCGGGATATCGGTCACCGAGGCTGCTGCGGCAAGGTCGGCATCCGCTATGTCCCTGCCTTTGCCGTTCACCATAGCGGCATGCTCGCCGCCAAGGCCGACGGACGGGGTGAGGTCATAGGCCGGGGCCATCTTCCAGTTGTTTTGATCGTCCAGCAGGAAGGAAAAGTTTTTGGAATGGTCGTCCTTATTGCCAGCCTTCACATTGAAGACCATCAGCCGAACCATCTTTTCCACCTCGCGCACATCCCCGGTCAGCACTTTGGTCAATTTGATCAGGCTCTCATAATCCAGTGAAGCATGGCGGTGATCCGCATGCAACAGGCCGCAGGCTGTATGCACATGCACCTTGTGCCCGTTCTCCCTGTCGAAGCGCGCGACGCCAAAAAAGCCTCCCGTGGTTTTTGAAGGAAAGAGACAGGTTTCAGGCATCACCACCCCGGCGTCTTTCGCCATGAGGGAATACACATATTCCACCAGACCCTGGTCGCTTCCTTCCTCGCGGGCGTGGAACTTGATCAGCCAGGGGGCGAATGCTGCGCCTCCCGTTCCGGCGGGTAGAATCACAGAGCCATCGGCAGACACGTCCGCCAGAATCTTCGGCCTGGCTCCGCCGGAAGACCCGCCAAGCCGGAGCAGTTCATGCACGGCTTCCAAGGGAGCATCCTCTGCAGCCAGGATTTTCCGCGATTCTTCCGCCAAGCCGTCGAGATGCAGATCGCCAGGCTTATTACCGCTCTCCTCCTGCCCCTTCGCGATGTATTCCAGAGCGCCCATGCCGTTTGAGCCAACCAGAGACAAGCGGTGGAAGGGCGTACTATTCTCCAGGCGCATACCTTTGCCGCGAAGCGCCTTATCCAGAAGCAGCAGGCCCCAGCCGTCCGGCAGGCTATCGTTGAACAGGCCGAACAATCCGCCGAAGCAACGATCTGTATCTTCGAAAACGCCGGGTTGCAGCGGGAGTTTGAAGGGAGAAAGCCGTATCCCGGACGCGAGAAACTCCCGGTCGTATTCAAAAAGAATGCTTCTGCCCCGTTGCGCCAGCCTGCCGATAAAAAGCCGCCAACCCCGCAGATTGCAGAAAATGTCCATGCGTTCCGGCGTGGCGCTGCCTGCATTGTTCATGGCTTCCTCCTGCCGCTGCGGAGGCGTTTTTTCGGTTCCGGCGCGAACAGACTGGCCGGGCTTGCCGGAGCGGCGAGAAGCGCGTCGAAGTCTTGCAGGCGCCCGAGAACCAGGGCGATTTCCAGAAGCGACGACAGGGATATGAGCCCGTTCGACTCAAAGCGCTTGACGGAACCCAGACTGACCCCGCTGCGCTCGGCCAGTTCTTTTTGGGAAATGTTCAGGGCGAGCCGTCGTTCCTTGGCCCTGGTCGCGACATCCAGGCGGATGTCCTTGGGGGTTTGCAAGTTAATATCTAACATATTATCTATTATATTTTATTTTACGAAAAAATAGATAAAATATTAGCGAATGTCAATTATTTTTTGGAGAGGGGGTTCTCGGTAAAGGAGGGATGAAATATTTTGAGTTGCCAGCTACTTGACTTCCATATACAAACGAAAATCAACTTGGGGAGTTCGTTCCGGGTCTCTCGTGTGGATAGTGCCGCAACTTGGAGGAATTGTTATGTTGGATGCTCCTACGGGTGATATCAAGCGCCAGCAAAGATCGCCGCTCTTTTACGAGGAAAATCGCGAAAAATTCAACGAGCTGGTGGCTCAGGGCAAAATACCGCACCTCCAAAACCAGAATTTGGCCAACCTGGATTTGCGCTTGTATGACTTATCCAAGATGGACCTCAGCGGCTCGTACATGCGCGGGGCCAACCTGTCAGGCGTGGATCTCAGGGGCGCCATTCTTTCCGGCGTCAGCATGAAGGATGCCAAGGTGTCCGGCTGTTATTTCCCGCACGATCTTTCAGCCGAAGAGATCCGTCTGTCTCTGGATTTCGGCACCAGGGTCAGGCATCGCTGACCCGGATCGCTATGTTTCATGGGGATCCCACGGATGCCTTGCGCGCATGCAGGGGGCTGAACAAATAACTTGCTAATTTTCGCCGGCTCACCTATATATTTTCTCCGCGCCGAAGTGGTGGAATTGGTAGACACGCTAGGTTCAGGGTCTAGTGCTCGCAAGGGCATGGGAGTTCGAGTCTCCCCTTCGGCACCATCAGAAGCATCTACGAACGTCCTCAAAAGGCTGGAAACGCTTGAAAATCAAGGCTTCCAGCCTTTCTCTTTGTCTCGTGACGTCTAAAGAAATGTATGGACATCTACCAACACTCTTGGTAAATTTGTTGGTATGAAGATAGCAGGCGAGTATTTTGCCGACGTCGTGCCAACACAATTTAATTTTATCATTTCAATATATTGTGTTGTCGTGTTGGTATCCGCGCCATCTGGCAGCCGCATATACCAACACGCGACGGAGGTGAAGTATGAAGCTGTCTGACGTAAGAGTCAAAAATATCAAAGGAAATGGTCAAATTCAGAAACTATCTGACGGGGAAGGGTTATTTCTTTACGTCACTGCGGAAGGCAAAAAATTCTGGCGGCTGGCATACCGCTTCAGCGGCAAGCAAAAAACGCTGAGTATCGGTCCGTATGAGCTGATGAGTTTGCGGGAAGCGCGGGACAAACGTTACGAAGCGAAGAAGCTCTTGCTTGCAGGCATTGACCCCGGCGAACAAAAGAAAGCAGCTAAGGCCGCTGCCATTGAAGCGCAGCAAGAAGCCGGAAATACCTTTGAAGCCATCGCGCGGGAATGGTACCCCATCCGTAAACGACAGGTCAGTGAGCGACAAGCCCACAGAGTCTTGCGATACCTCGAAACAAAAGCTTTTCCAGCTTTTGGGGCAAAACCCATTTCGGAAATCAAGGCTCCGGAAGTCTTGGCAACCATTCGGCCCATTGAGGCGGAAGGGAAGCATACAACGGCAGATAAGATACTTTCCGCTTGTTCACAGGTTTTTGATTACGCCATGAACACGGGACGAATCGAGTACAACCCGACTTTGCGCTTGCGTAAAGCTCTCGAAGGTGGCGAGACTCGAAGTTTGCCCGCCGTCATCGAACCAAGAGAAATAGCTGAACTGTTATGTAAAATTGACCAGGTCGGTAGTTCATTCAGCATCCTAAGCTACCTCAAAATCCTGCCATACGTATTCACACGGCCATCAGAACTACGGCTTGCTCAATGGGCGGAATTCGACCTTGAAGAAAAGTTATGGAAAATTCCCGCCGAACGGATGAAAATGCGGCGCGAGTTTATCGTTCCTTTGTCGCGTCAAGTCCTTGAATTACTCAAGGCGCTGTATATGTTTTCAGGCAGGGGTGATTTTTTATTCCCTAGCCCGCACACCAAGTCGCCCGTTATTTCAGATGGCGGCGCGATGCAGGCTTTGCGTAAAACCGGCTTTCAACCGGAAAGGATGTGCTTGCATGGGTTCCGCTCAATGGCAAGTACACGGCTCAACGAAATGGGCAAGTACCGCCCGGATGTCATTGAAGCTTGCCTTGCACATAAAGAACCCGACGCCATTCGATTGGCTTATAACAGGGCACAATATATGGAAGAACGGCGTGTTCTTATGCAGGATTGGGCTGACTATCTCGACGGATTACGCGGACAGTCAGCGCCGCGTATTTGAGGCTGAATAAGTGGCATCGCTTGTGAAGCTTGGGCGGTACCGCACTATTGTCTCGTTGTCGTTTCCATTCTCCCATGTTCAGGCACATCGTACAGCTGTTTGCGTATATTGTCTGGATACACATGGGCTAGCCTGTGCTCAAATAGTGCAGCTGTGATTGCAGTAACTCGATATTTTTCTTCAATATTTTCGAAAATGCTTTTGCGTTTTTTGATGTTTTGCATTCTACCCCCCCTGCCTGCGAAGGAATCCAGAGTTCTTTATATATGCTAAAATAAGCATAATAGCAATGCCCCACCCCATATTGATTTCTAAAAAATCACGCAAGCGCCGTGTCGGAAAAATCGTCGGTAAAGAGCTGAGTACAGCAGGCATAGGGCTGCGGGATATCCAGCACGTTGTGCAGGGGCAGAGCTAGGCAGTGTGCGATAATGACGCGGATGCTTCCCGCATGGCTTATTATGAGCAAGGGTTGCCCCGCATAACGTGCGGCCAACTCGCCCAAAGCCGGTAGCACCCGAGAGGACAAGTCAACGAATGATTCTCCGCCTTCTGGACGAAAATGGGCCATGTCCCGCCCCCGCTCGGCGTAGGCACCGGGAAAGCGTTCCTCCACTTCCGCTGGCGTCAACCCTTCCCATGCCCCCAAGGCGATTTCGCGAAAAGCGGGTTCCTGTACAAGGGGAATGCCGCGTTCTCCTTGTACAAGTTGCGCTGTTTCCATACAGCGCAAGAGGTCTGAACTGACAATGGCGGCAAAAGGCAGGTCCGCCAAACGCTGTTTCCATGCCAAGGCTTGTCTGCGTCCGAGTTCTGAAAGTGAAATATCCCGTTGCCCCACAAAGCGGCGTTCGGGATTCGGCGGCAAGGCGCCGTGGCGCATAAGCCAAATATTGCCGTGCATCATGTATCCTGCGATTTTTCCAGCGCCTCGCATGCAAGCTCAAAGGGCAGCGCGCCGGTCTCCCGGCCCAGCCGCAGTTCCATGGCTTCAGCACGCGCGAAACGCCCCCGGATTGCCGCGCAGGCGTCCGCATCCCCTGAAAAAAGATCCAGCTTTTGCCCGAAGCGTTCTTGCAGGTTCACAAGCCGATCGCCGTACAGGTATTTGTCCGCCAGGTAGATGAGTTCTTTTTCTGTTACAGGCGCATCGTCCGCAAGCGCGCAATCCCTGTGTTCCTCCACAAGCCGGGCCATGGCGGGCAGGCCCAGCGCCCGCAACGCCGTACCCGCCGCCAATTCGTGCTGTGCTTCTCCCTTGCACATGTCATGGAGCAGTCCCCCTGCTTCGGCAAGCAGCGGATCAAGCGTGCGCCCGACGGCGTTGCAGGCGAGGGCGAAATGTTTGGCCACGAGGGCCACCGCCTTGGCGTGCGCCATGCCCCGCGCTCCGACAGCAAGGCAGCGCAACAATTCCTCTGCTTCTTCCGGCTCCAGAATGTGGCGGCGGCATGCGCGCCTGCATACTTCGGCATAGTCGTCGTCCGTATCCATATCCAGGAGAATAGTCTTGTCCGCAACAGGCGTCTGGCGGCACGGCAGGCTGCGCAGAGCGCCGCGCAAGCCGTTTTCGCCCGTCCATGCGAGGATGGCGGATATGTGCATGGAGGGCAGCAACGGCGGGTGTCCTTCCGCGTCCTTGAACGCCGGAATAAGAATATCGCCGGGATGCGTTTCAGTTTCAGCGAGCAAAGCGCGCAAAGTGCAAAGGCGCACCAGGGGGATGTCGACAGGATGGACGAAGCAGCCCCCGCTCAGAGCGCCAAGAGCCTCAAGGCCCGCACGCACGGAAGAAAACATGCCGCGCTCCGCATGGGGGTTCTGCACGTAGATGCACCCAAGCCTCTTTGCCTCATCTGCGATATCAGCCTCCTGGCACCGGCCTCCCACAACGAAAATACGCTGTATTCCCGCCTCAGCGTACACATGCGCGAGGCTTTCAAGAGCGCTACGCCGCCCATCGGCAAAAGGAATGGGCAGCAACGGCTTGAAGCCCATGCGCATGCGCGTGGAAAAGCCCGCGGCAAGAATCAGCGCGGCATGTTTTCCGGCGGACATGCCCTTCTCCTGTGCGCAATGCATTCAGCCACGATGCTGACCGCGATTTCTTCCGGCGTTTCGGCCCCAATGGCCAGCCCGATAGGGCAATGCACCCTGGCAAGCGCTTCTTCGCTGACGCCCTGCGCGCGCAACGCGGCATAGAGTTCGGTGCGTTTGCGCGTGCTTCCGATCATGCCGATATAGCCCGCCTCTGTTGCCAGAGCCTGCGACAATACGGCGGAATCATGCAGATGCCCGCGTGTAACTATGACGATATAGGTGCGGGGGTTGGGCGTGAAGCCCGCGAAACAGTTCAGGTAGTCCGGCACAGTGGCGACATGTGCGGCCCAGGGAAAACGTTCCGGCTGCGAAAACTCAGCTCTGTCGTCAAGCACGGTTACTTCGAAGCCGGCAAGAGCGGCTGTCTGCGCTGTGGGACGCGACACATGCCCGCCTCCGGCTATAATCATGCGCAGGGGGGGCAGGCAATGTTCAATAAAATAGTTCCGGCCTTCAAAAGTATGTATGCCGGCTTTCTGTTTCGGCAAGACGGCGGCCAGCAGTTGATCGAGCAGCTCTTCCGGCAGGGACGCTCCGATGTGCGCGTTGCCGATACGCGCCGTACGCAGGGGGCGCGACGTGTCGGTGATGTCGGTGATAAGCACGGCTCCGTCATTGCTCAAAGTATCCCGCACGGCCCGGAAAAACGGCAAATATTCCGCAGAGGATAACAGGGGCTCGATCAATACGCGCAGGCTGCCGCCGCAGATCATGTCGTTTTTCGCGGCAAGCTCCCCGGTCAGCGCAAAATTCAGAATGCGCGCCTTACCGTCACGCAGGGCGGCGCGGCAGGCTTTCAAGGTCTGGCCTTCAGCTAATCCGCCGCCTATGGTGCCTGCCACAAGGCCGTTTGCATCCGCGATGAGCCTGGAACCCGCCCCGCGCGGCGTCGAACCCTGATGGGCTATAACGCTTGCCAGAGCTGCCGGCCTACCCTGTTCCAGGCAATCACAAAGAAGCGTGAGCAGTTCTTTCACCAAAACTTCCCTTTGCGATGTTTTCTATGCTGTAGGCCGCGTCGCTGCGCACAATGCGTCCCCGTATGGAAGACAGGCGGCGCAAGGGGCTGCCGCAACGGCAGGGTCCGGGCAGCATGGATGCCGCATCACCCGTTTTGTAGCGTATAAGCGGCATGGCCTCGCGCGTGAGTGTCGTCACGACGATTTCCCCTTCCTCGCCGTCACGGAGGGGAACGCCTGACTCCATATCGACGATTTCAACGAAAATATCCAGTTCACGCAGATGATAGCCGTCATGCGCCGGACATTCCACACCGCCGCCGTAACCGGTTTCGGCCATGCCGTAATGATCGAGCACCAGCAAAGCGTAGCGGCTTTGCAGAATGCGGACAAGTTTTGACGGCATGGTCTCGGCGCTGGAAAGAATGCCGCGCAGGGCAAGCCGCCGGATGTCCAAAGACCGCGGCAAAAGCGCGGCAAGCGGCGCAAGTTGCCGGGGGGCGGCGATGATGGCGTGAGGATTGTACTCCGTGATTTCACGGTGCAGGCTGCCCGGAGTTGCCAGCGCCTCGCCCGAGAAGACCGTCACGCCCTTTTCCCCAAGCGCCTCGCGCAGCAAAGCGCTCACTCCATGAGGGCGCTGCGCGCCCGGCCAGAGCGCCAATGCCCTGTCGCCGCTGCGTACAAGCTGTGCCATGCCGATTTGGAAAAAATCCTTGGTCGCGGCAAGATCCGCCCGGCTGAACGCCAGACGTTTCGGAGGGCCGCTTGTGCCGGAGCTCTGGATGGTGACAATACGTTCCACATCATCCTGCGAGACGCACAAAAAGCTCGCCCAATTGAGAATATCCTGTCCTGTGGTGAACGGCAGGCCGGGCAGATCGGCCCAGGAAAAAGACTTCCCCGATATACCCTTCAGATGTTCATGGTAAAAACGGCTGCGCGTACGCGCATAGTCCAGTTGCGCCCGCAGGCGCGCAAGTTGCTCTTCCCGCACGGCTTCGGCAAGGTTTGCCATAGCTGCTCCACAGTTTTGGGCAAGCCAGGCATCCAGGATACAGGGTGCAATGGGCATGTCAGTCCTGCCTGTAGAGCGGAACACCCGAGACGGAGGTCATGTTGTACATGCAAAACGGTGCCAAGCGTTTATCACGCGTTACAATGTGGATATGGCAGCGCCGCACCCGCTCCAAATCAAGACTGTACGCGTCCTGAAAGGCCATGGCCGAGATTGTGAAGCGTTGCCGCAGGCTGGATGCGGCAAGAAAGGCGTCAAAAGCGTCGGGCTGCCCCTGCGGTTCGGACGGGGGCGTAAAGCCGCCCCAATGCCGGGCCACAAAATCCCTGGCCTGTTGCGCCCCGGCATGGGGGGAACAGCAGCCTTGTTCGCTGAAAATGCGCTCCAGTCCGTTATCCCCGGTGCGTTGATACAGGGCGCTGAAGGAACACAATGCGTGTTCCGAGCTTGGAGGATGGAAATCCTGCACCCTGACCATGCCGCTGCTTTGCGTTTCCAGGGCATGCATGAGTTCGGGCAGGGTCAGGCGCGGGACTTCTTTGCCTTGCCAGGGATAGCGGCCGAATGAAGCCACGGGCTGCACATGCAGCCCCCGCAGCTGCGGCCCAAGAGCAAGGGCCTTGCGCAGGACATCGCCCAGTTCGTCGTCATTCACGCCGGGAACTATAGTCGCCACGAGCAGTACGGAAAGACCGGCCTCAATGCAGGTACGCGCCGCGCATTCCTTGTCGGCCAGGTATGGAGCGCCGCGCAAAACTCTGAAGGTGTTTTCGCGCATGCCGTCCCACTGGAGATAGACGAGATCAAGCCCGGCGTGTTTGAGCCGCCTTGCATAGCCTGCTTCGCGCGCGAGGCGCAGGCCGTTGGTGTTGAGCTGTACGAAGGAAAAGCCGCTGTCATGCGCGAGGCGGATGATGTCTGGAAGATCGTCGCGTACAGTGGGCTCGCCGCCGGAAAGCTGCACGTTTGCCCGTCCCCCGTGCGCGCGCAAGGTGGAAAGCATATCCGCGACCTCTGCTATGCCGGGATCAGCGCTTGTCCCCCCTGCCGAGGCGTAGCACAGCGGACAGTTCATATCGCAGCGCCGCGTCACCTCGATGAGGGCGCAACATGTCTGCTGGGCATGTTCGGAGCACAGGCCGCAGTCGAAGGGGCAGCCTCGTTCGCATGCGGTGGAAGGCGACTGCGGATGCCTGGGCGGCGTGCCGTTTTGCCAGGCTGTAAAACGCGGCGTATCGTTTTTCTCCACCCAGGCGGGTGTACGGAACGTTCCATGCGTCGGGCAGCTTTTTTCCAGAGACACAAGCTGTGCATCCGCATCCGATACATACTGTGCGTCGACGGCGCGCAGGCATTCGGGGCACAGGCTGCGGGTACGGCGTACCATACGCATCAGCGGCGCTCCAGGGGAATTTCGTATTCTTCAAGCAAGGTACGGAGTCTTTCCCAGCATTCAGCGAAAAAATCGCCGCACAGGGAAGGCTTGGGTTGTTCCCCCTCAGCGGGATGGGGCACGCCTGTTTCCGCGCTCAGACCCTGCATAACCTGAAAACAGGCCGCGCCGCCGTATTTTTCCGTCCGCCCGGCAAACCACTGCTGGTAGTCATGCACCAGGGGAACAAAAGCAGGATGCGCGCTTTCACTATCCTTGCCGCGCCCGGCAACGCAGCCGAGCACGCAGGCTCCACCCGTGAGCAGGCCGCAGGGACCGTCGGAGCCGCCCATGCCGTAGCACAGGCTGTGCATGGCGCGGATGAGTTCCGGATTATTGCGTCCCAAGCTTTGCAGGAGCAGGAACATCAAAAGTTGGCTGCAACAATAGCCTTGGCGGACGAGGGGCAGAATTTCGAGCACAAGCGGATTCATTACGCCTCCTTCTGCGCGATCCACAAGCCATAACCGCAGGCGCGCCAAGGGATATTCGTGCCGCAGACGGTTTGCGGCCATGGAACGCCATCTCCCTCCGTATGCCACAGCAGACCGGCGGCAAAGGCTTTCAGGGTACGGGAGCAATCTTCAAAATGCATCACATGCCAGCCCGCGCCAAGCAAGGCGTTTTCCAGTTCCTGACGTGAAAAAATAGGGGCGGCAGACATGAGTCCGCCGGCTTTTACGTAGACATCCGTCAATAGCAGGCGGCCGCCAAAGCGGCATGACTCCCAAAAAGCCTTCAGAACCCGCTCGGGTTCCCGCAAAAGCGAGAGCACGCATTCGCACAGGATGCCGTGCAGACTTTCCCGCGCCAAAGGCAGCGCATCGGCCAAGGCCTGCACCTTGGGGAAATCGCCCGCCTGCATACACATATCCAAGCCTACACAGTGGTATCCTCGTTCACGCAACAGGCGCACGCTCACTCCCGCGCCGCAGCCTATGTCAGCGATGCGGGCGCGTTCGGGAAATGCGCACAGCGCAAGACCGCGCCGCGTCAGCGCCAATCCGCCGGGGAGCCGGCATGCTTCCGCTGTTTGTTGAAAATATCCCGAATCTGTCATTTATCCTCAAGCAGGGCTTCCACCTCAAGCATCTTGCCTTCAGCCAGCGATTTTGGCGTGAGCGTGAGTTTGCATTTTGGGCAGGCGGGCAGGGATACGTCAAAAGCGCTCTCAAGATAGAAAACCTGGATTTTTTGCTGTTCCAGGGGGCAACCGCAGGCGTCGCACATCCAGTCGCCTTCGTCCGGCGTATAGTTCGGACCTATGCTCATATCAATCCTTACCGCCGGTATTCGGCACGATCATGCGGTGGCACCACGCGTCATGAAGCGTGTAGCTTCCATCTGCGTTCACGCTGTAGCGCATCCAGAAGGTGACCTTACGCGGACGCCATGACCCCACATAATGGCCGCTTCGGCGTTCAAGAAAGCGCATTTTGGCCGCTTCAAGCGCCAGAACAGCCTGCTCGACATCATCGCGTACAATGTGCTTGCGCTCCAGTTCCACGAGCAGTTCCGGCCCAATGGCAACGCGGTACGCGACAGGCATGAGCGCGCCGCCATGGTATTGTTTGCATACTTGTTGGCGCAAGGCGGCACGGTTCGCGCGGCGGGCGGAAAGTCCGGGCGGCGGCAGGAGAGCCGCGCTTGCGGCATCGCCGGTTTGTGAAAACGGCAAAATGTCGAGAAGATGCAGACATTCCTTGCCGCTGCCGACAAACCTGTCGCGACACATGATGCATGAGGCCAGCGCGGGTTTCTCCAACGCGTCAGCCCGGCGGCGCGCAACGGCATCGGCAAGTTCGGGCTGCGCGTTCCACACCAGTCCGCCGTAGCCGCAGCAGGCCGTCTCGTTGCCTGTGCGCCGCGGCTCTTCGAGCTTGAGCCCGCATTTCGCGGCAAGGCCGCGCACGGCTTGTTGCCAAACTGCTTCATGCCTGGCCGCGCACGGATCATGTATGCAATATGTTGCTCCGGCAGGCGGCGCGGGTATATCCGCATAGTGCGCATCCAACATTTCCCATAGCGAAACGAGCGGAATATCAGGCGCGGCTTCACGGAAGCTTTTCAAGCAGGAAGCGCAGGCCATGATGAGCGTAGGCTTGTTGCAATTTTGCCATTCCAGACGGATGCGCGCCAAACTGTTTTGGAATGCTTCCTCCTTGCCCGCCCAGTACGCGGGCACGCCGCAACAGGCAAGGAACAGGCCCACGCCCTTGTCCGGCAGGGCGATGCCGCGCAAGAATTCATACGCGGCCAGCACCTGCGCGCCGCGTGACGCCGCAAGCTGGCATCCGGGGAAAAACGCATACCCGTTTTTCGCATGTGCGGGGTCGCCCATGAAGAGGGCGCAGCTTTCACTGTTGGCGCTATCCATGTCTTCCAGCGCGAATTCATGGGCTGAAGGCGGCATGTACGCGCGTTGCACCATATCCCTGCGCGCCTGCAGGCACAGTTCGGCCATGGAAAAGCGTTCCGGGCACAGCTCGGTGCATTGTCCGCACAAGGTGCAGCCGTTTATCAGCGAATTGGCAAGATGCTCGCCTTTGACGATGGACGCGTTGTTGTAAATTTGCCGCGCATAGCTGCGCGGATAGCTGCCGTATTTTTGCAGGTACACGCATTCCCTGACGCAGGCCAGGCATTCGCAGGGTATGCAGCGGGCCGCTTCCTGTGCGGCTTCCCCGGATGTATACGTTCCGTTTTTTGGCAGCACCGCTGCCTGTGGCGAAATTGCATCCAGGGGCGTACGTAGCGGACTTGTGTCCGTAAGTTCTCCGTCGCGTTCAGCGGTCAATGACACCCCGGTCACATAGCGATCCAGAGTGGCAGCCGCTCGTCTGCCTTCACCCGCCTGCTTTGAGCTTGAAGCATACAACACGCCTGTCGGGCTTTGTTCCAGCATCCCCCCGGCGCAGATATGCCCCGTGATCAATCCCGTGGCGGGATCAGGCTGTGCGCCGAGGCCGGCGAAAATGGCCGCCGCCGCGTCGGCATCCACAAAGATCGCTGTAAAGCCGCTTTTGACCTCTTCCAACAAGCCGCGATCAAACGGGCGCCGCACGAACGTGCAGCCCGTCTTTAGCAACTCGTCATATTCCCGTTGGAAAACTTCTTCCGCAAGTTTGGGAAAACGCAGCAAAAGCGCGTCCTGCGCTTCGCCTTCATGAAAGATTGTGACCGGGTAGGCTTTTTTTGCAAGTTCAAACGCAACAACAAGGCCAGCCAAGGCATTGCCCAGCACCGCAATGGAAGCGGCCTTGGGCGGACGTGGAAAACTTTTGCCCTGCCTGTCCACATTGTCCATGCACACGGCTTCCAGCGCACCGATGGCGAGGCTGCCGCCGAGATCGCGGCGCAAACACCGGTCTTCGCAGGGATGATCGCAAATGCGGGCCAGGATTTCCGGCAGCGGCAGATGGCGTTCCAGTACTTGTCTGGCTTCGTGCAGTTTGCCGCCGGCCATATGCTCCATGAACGCGCGCACGTCCATACGCAAGGGGCAACGCGCCCTGCATCGCGGCATGGCTTCCTGTGTACAGCGCGCCTCAATTTCGCGGAGTTTGGCTTGATCCATAAATCTTTTCAGATAAAGCGGGGAGGCTTTTGCCTCCCCGCTTTTCGTTTTACTTCTTCTTCAAAGCCTTCAACACCTTTTCGGGGTACGCGGGCAGTTGCCTGATGCGCACGCCACAAGCGTTGGCGATGGCGTTGATGATGGCCGGATGCGGTCCGCAGAGCGGAAGCTCACCCACGCCGGAAGCGCCGTGCGGCCCGTCGGGACGCGGAGTTTCCACATAGATGAGTTCGATATCATCCGGAATGTCCTTGATATAGGGGATGCCCGCTCCGGCTATGGTGCTGTGCTTTTTGATGTCCTCATAATCTTCGCTGAGCGCGAGGCCCACGCCCTGCGCAATGCCGCCGTAGTTCTGCCCGTCGACGACCACGCGGTTGTTGATCTTGCCGATGTCGGAAACCAGGGTCATTTTTTCCACGGTGGTTTTGCCGCTTGCAAGTTCGACCGCTACTTCGGCCATGAATACGCCGTACATGTAGCAGCAGAAGGGAGCACCCTTGCCCTTTTCGTCGCAGTTGGAAGCCGGGGCCGTCCACACGCCCTTCTGGCGGATTTCGCGTCCCGCGGCCTTCAGTCCCTTGTAATCATAGAATCCTCCGCCGGGTTTGCGCATCGCTTCAATAAGCGTTTCGCAGCCGACGCGGATGGCGTTGCCGACCACAACCTGGGAACGGGAACCTCCCGCCGGGCCGGAGTTGGGTGCCTTGCTGGTGTCGTTCATCACCAGGCGGATTTTGTCCATGGGGATCTTCAGCGGCCGCAAACTTTCGTGCGCGGTGCCGAGAACCCCGGCGTCGGCGGACTGGCCGTGATCTTCCCAGCAGGTGCCGACAGTGACGCCGCCGTCCGGATTGAGTTCCACCCACACTTCCGCGCTGTCCGGGCCGTCAAGGCCGGAACCGTACACGCCCACGGCAACGCCCACGCCGCGCTTGATCGCCGCTGTGGAGTTTTTGGCAGCCTTCTTGATCGCTGCCTTGTACTTGGGACGTAAAAGATCAAACATTTGCGGGAAGCTGTATACTTCCGGCTTTTGCTGTGAAGGATTGGTGTCGCCGGGTTTGTAGCAGTTGGCGGCACGTAACTCGAAAGGATCCATGCCGAGTTTGAGCGCCAGTTCATCCATCAGCGATTCGGAGGCGAATTCGATTTCCGGCCCGCCATAGCCGCGGAAAGCCGAACCCCAGGCGTGATTGGTGCATACGGTGCGGCCGCGTCCGCGCAGGTTGGGAATGCCGTAACCCGCTCCGATATATTGGGCGCCGCGCAGGGTAAGCAGATCGCCGAATTCCGAATAGGGACCGTGGTCAACGATCCAGTCGGTTTCCAGCGCCATGATCTTGCCTGTTTTTTTATCGGCGGCCATGCGCACCGTTGTCCAGAAGGGCGAACGCTTGCCGGTGTACTGCTGTTGTTGTTCGTAGTTGTAGCGCAAGTGGCAGGGGCGGCCCGTGGCAAGCACCGCAACGCCCACAAGCGCTTCCATGGTCGGGCTGAACTTGTAGCCGAAGGTGCCCCCGGCTGTGTTTTGCACCATGATTATGTCTTTGCCGAAATCCAGGCCGAGGCCGGGCGCGATCATCAGGCCGTGCAGGTGCAGACCGATGGATTTTGAATGGAGAACCAGTTTGCCGTCTTCGTTCAGGTAGCCGTAGCCCACATCAGGTTCGAGGGGCAGGTGCGGCTGGCGCTGCGTGTAATAATCGCCTTCGGCCACGACCATATCTTTTGATTTGAAGAACGGAGCTGTATCCGCGCCTTTTTCCAGCCCTTGTTCAAAATACACATTGGGCGTGCCGGGGTGGATTTCGATGGCGTCCGGGGCCATGGCGTCCGGGGCATTCATGTATTCGGGCAGAAGTTCCAGATCGACCTTGACCTTTTCCGCCGCGGCGCGCGCACGGCACTCGGAATCGGCGCAGACGATGGCGATGGCGTCGCCATACTGGAATACTTTCGTATCATTGAGGATAGGACGATCCCAGCCGTCTCCTTTGTTGGTGGGGAAGGTGATAAGGCCCGTGATGCGGTTTTTGCCCTTTACGTCCTTATGGGTCAGCACCTTGAACACGCCGGGCATCTTTTCAGCTTGAGAGGTGTCAATGCGTTTGATGTTGGCGTGCGAAACCTTGGCCTGAACAAGGGCAAGGTGCAAGGTGTCGCAGGGCATGCGCAGTGCGGCGTCCGCGCCGTATTCGGCGATGCCGGTCACCTTGGCAAGTGCGCTGGGCCGTGTGAAGCCGGTACCCCAAATGCGTCCGTCGGCCGGAACCTTGTACTGGATGCTGGCCGGTTTTTTTTCGCCGCGCATGACGGCTGCGGCATCCATGACCGCGTCCACCAGCGGTTTGTAGCCTGTGCAGCGGCACAGGTTTTTATTCTTCTGGAACCATTCGCGCACATCGCTCCGGGTGGGTTTTGGGTTTGCATCAAGCAGGGCTTTGGCGGAAACGATGAAGCCCGGCGTGCAGAAGCCGCATTGCGCGCCGCCGTGGAAAATCCAGGACTGCTGAAGAGGATGCAGCTTATCGGGGGTACCTATGCCTTCGAGCGTGGTAATCGCGGCATTCTCAGGCACACGGCCCATTTTGGTGATACAGGCGCGCGCCGGTTTCCCGTCCAGGAGTACCATGCACGCACCGCACTGCCCTTGGCCGCAGCCCACCTTCACGCTGGTAAGTTGAAGCTGTTTACGCAGCACATCGGACAGCATGGCGTCTTTATCCACCAGCAATTGCCGGGGGATTCCGTTAACCACAAACGTTTTTGTGAGCATCCCTGTTCTCCTTAAGGTAAAGGTTGCTATTGCCGTTTTGCACTATCCTTTTCCAAACGAACACAGCGGGTACCGGCATTCGGCGCAGGCGGCGCAGAATCCGCCGTGACCGAGCATGGCGATGTCCCGCCGCGTCACTTCAAGTCCGGCCAGAAGACGGGGAACAATGAGTTCGAAAATGCTGGCCTTGTGGTACATGACGCAGCCGGGCAGTCCGAGGATTGGCGTCTCATCCAGATATGCCAAGAGAAACATTGCGCCGGGAAAGGTGGGCGCGCCGTAGGAGACAATGTCCGCCCCGGCCTGGCGGATGGAGGCCGGAGTCCTGTCGTCCGGATCCACGGACATGCCGCCGGTAACCATGATCATGTCCACGCCTTCATGGATGAAGTCGCGGATGGCGGCGCTGGTCATGTCCACATCGTCGCTGGTGAGACGCTGGCCCAGTATGCTGCCGCCCCATTCCTGAAATTTGCGTTCCAGCACCGGGCCGAAGGCGTCCTGGATGCGGGCGTGATAGATTTCGCTGCCGGTGGTTACAATGCCCACGCGCGCACTGCGAAACGGGAGCACTTCAATGAAAGGGGAAGGCACAAGCGCCTCCAGGCGCGCGATTTTCTCTTCTTCAATGATCAGGGGGATGACGCGCGTGCCGCCGACAGCCTGTCCTTGCTTCACTTCTTGCATGGAGTGCAAGGTGGCGAGGGAAATTTCCCCGAGGCAGTTGACGGCGGCGAGTTGGTTCTGATCGATGCGCAACAGTCCCTGGCATTCGGCATGAAAGTTTATGCGTCCTTCGGAAGGAGCGGACAGGCGGATGTTATTGCCCGCCACGGCGGAAGCTATGCGCAGGGCGGCCTCGTCTTCGTGCACTACGCCGGGGCTGGGCTCATAGACATAGAGATGCTCCTTGCCCACGCGCAACAACATCGGGATGTCTTCGGCGCTTACGGTATGTCCCTTGCGGAAGATCGGCCCCTTGGCCTGGCCGGGAACAATCCGGGTGATGTCATGGCAAAGTATTGCGCCGACGGCTTCGTCAACAGGAATGCTTTTCATGTGGCGCAGTACGAGGGACATGGCGGAGAACCTTATTGTATATGCTTTTTAAAGCATAATAACAGCGGCAGCGCTCCCTTTTCACGCAAAATTACCGCCGAAATATATGCTCAAAAAAACATAAAAGCAACTGTTCCGCCGGAGCGTGTTTGTCGCGCAAAACGAGAGCCTCCGGCAATTCCCGCCGCCGGAGGGCCGTAAAAAGAGTTAGACGATTTTACCGTTTGCCAATCGAATGATATTCTTTGTTAATGTGAGGATTTCCTCCAAAGAATGGCTTACGTAGAGAATCGGAATCTTGAAGCGTGCGTTCAGACCGCCAATGAACGGCAACATCTCTTCTTTTCTTGCATCATCTAGCGACGCAAGCGGTTCATCCATAAGGAGGATATCCGGATTGGAAAGCACCGCCCTTCCAAAAGCTACCCGTTGCTTTTCTCCCCCGGATAACGTTCTCGGCTTTCTTGCCAGAAGATGTTGTATGCCAAGCAGGTTGACCACCTGGTCAAAATTAATGCCACTATCGCCAGCTTGCTTACGCCGTCGCCCATAAAGCAGATTGCCCCTGACGGAGAGATGCGGGAACAGCAAGCCCTCCTGAAACACATACCCGACATTGCGCTTTTCAGGCGGCAGATTGATGCCCTGTGTAGAATCAAACAGGCAACGCCCACGTATGAAGATTGCTCCGCTATCCGGTTTTTGCAGTCCCGCCACCATATTGATTATGGAGCTTTTCCCGGCTCCGGACGGACCGAACAAGGCGGTAATGCCGTTTGCATCGCTTTGGAACGCCACATCAATACAGCACGTTCCCTGCCGGCGCCGCACGTTGACACGCATGCCTTAGCCCTCAACGTGCCGCGCAAAGCGTTTTTCCAACCAATTAGTCCCTACCAGGGCAAGCAGGGCAATGATGATCGCGATACAGCACAGGCGCATGGCTGCGGCTTCGCCATTCGGCACTTGGGTCATGGTATAGAGGGCCAGGGGGAGCGTTTGTGTTTGACCGGGAATATTGGAGACAAAAGTGATGGTCGCGCCGAACTCGCCCAAGCTTCGGGCAAAGGCCAGCACCATTCCGGCGACAATGCCCGGTATGGATAACGGCAATGTGACAGTGAAAAAAACGCGCCACGGCCCAGCCCCAAGCGTGCGCGCGGCCATTTCCAGCCTCGTATCCACTGCATCAAGAGAAAGCCGCACCGCGCGCACAAGCAGGGGAAAGGCCATGACAGCCGAAGCCGCCACGGCTCCTTTCCAGGTAAAGGCAATGCTTATTCCGAAGTGTTCATACAGGATTTTCCCGATAAGCCCATTACGCCCCAAGGCTACCAGCAAGAGATAGCCTATGACGACCGGCGGCAGAACCAGGGGCAGATGCAACAGGCCATCCAGCAGGCTTTTGCCCGGAAAGTCCAGGCGGGACAGAATCCAGGCCAGCGTCACGCCAACAGGAAGGCTGCACAGCACCGCCCAAAAAGCAACTTGCAGACTCAGCAGGAGTGCGTCCGTCTCCAACGGACTTAACGGAGAAGGCATTATTTGACTTCAAATCCGAACTTGGCCCAGACTTCCTTTGCTTGCGGCGCGCTCAGGAATTTGATGAAATTCAGCGCGGCGCTGCTGTTGGCGGTTTTTACCGCCGCGACCGGATAGTCAATATTCGGGTGGCTGTCCGTGGGAAACGCGCCGACAACGCGCACCTTGTCCGAAATGATGGCGTCGCTGGCGTAGACGATGCCCAGGGGCGATTCCGCACGTTCAACCAGCGCCAAGCCAGCCCTGACGTCCTTTGCGGGGGCAATTTTGTTTGCCACCTGCGGCCACAGCTTCAGGTGTTCCAATGCCGCCTTGGCGTATTTACCCACCGGCACGTGAGCCGGGTCGCCAACCGACAACATGCCGTCCTTGCCGAGGAGCGCAACCAAATCAAGCTGTGGCGATACAGTCAGAGTTTGTACAGCGCTTGACGCGGGAACAATAAAAACGATCCGGTTGCCCAAGAGGTCCGCCCGGCTCCCGGCTTCGAGCAGTTTTTTTCCTTCAAGGTAATCCATCCACTCCACGTTGGCTGAAAGAAAGACATCAGCCGGCGCGCCGTTTTCTATCTGTTTGGCCAAGGTTGACGATGATGCGAAGGCAAGCGCCACTTTGCCGTGTCCCCCGGCCTCATAGCTTTTGGCGATGGCAGTAAGCGCATTCGTCGTTGAAGCTGCGCCAAACACGTTGATATCGGCTGCCGCCGCTCGTGCCTGGGCAACGCCAAGACACAGAAACATACCGACCACTATACCCAGCGATTTGAGCATACGGGTCATAAACACCTCCAGAAAAAAGCCTTGACGTGTATACACGTCATTGTCTGCTTGTAGACCCTGTGCTATATTTTGTCAACGCGACCTGTCCTGCCCGGAGGGCTTTATGACCAGCAACGATGAAACCATACGCTGTGCAATCAAGGAGTATCGTCGGCGGAAAGGGCTGTCACAGGATGAGCTGGCGCATTTGATCGGCGTCAGACGCCAGGCGGTGTATGATATGGAGTCAGGGCGCTACCTGCCCAATACCGCCGTGGCTCTTCGGCTGGCCCGCATACTCGGCTGCACCGTGGAAAGGCTTTTTGTTGAGGATGCTCCGGCGGAGCTTGGCGGCATCCACCTGCTGCACGGCGCCGAGACAGCGGCTAGACTGTCCTTGGCGCAAGTGCGGGAAAAGCTTGTCGGGGTTCCTCTGCACTGCGCACGCACGGCGCCTTTCAAACTGGATGCCGCCGATGGCTTTCTTCTGGCGGACAAGACACTTGACTGCCAACTTCCGCGCGCCCAATTAGCCAAGACAGTTCTTGTCCTGGGCTGCGATCCGGCTTTAAGCGTGTTGAACAACCTTATGGCACGCG
>Ga0082212_10003915_pt1 | contig 20920 bp, 27 predicted proteins | sample TergutNt197P3_FD_71548 | JGI IMG/M metagenome (GOLD analysis project Ga0082212, IMG submission 71548) | Neocapritermes taracua P3 segment gut microbial communities from Petit-Saut dam, French Guiana - Nt197 P3 | ecosystem: Host-associated > Arthropoda: Insects > Digestive system > Gut ... | reverse complement strand
GTAGGGACGGTCGCCCTCGACCGTCCGCGTAAAAGGAAATGCATGCGTAAAATCGGAGATAAATCAGATTTACGGACGACCGGGGGCGGTCGTCCCTACAACAAGACCCGATGCATAAAATAACCATTTTCTACGTTAGTAAAATTTATTTGGTAAATTCATGAGGGCATAATCTTATGGCAAAAATTATTGTAATTGACACGGAAACGGTGACAGGGACATACGGTCTTTTATCGGTTGGCGCGGTCGTACTGGAATTATACGGCGATAAAATAACCCCGCTCGATAAATATTTCGGATTCAGCAATGAATTTGAACACGGGTTTTACTTCGCGCAGCAGTACGCCTACGCGATACGAAACAATGTCAAACGCAAATCGCGCCGCGAAATCGAATATGAGCTTGCCGAATTGGTCCGACGCTATAATGTGAAAACAGCGTTCGCGTATAACGCAAGTTTCGATAAGGCTGTCACAGGAGTATATTTGCCGGCTTTAAAATTTAACTGGTATGACTTGATGAAGCCCGCCCGTAAAATTCTTGCCGGCGCGGAACATTATACTGCCTATAAAAAATTTCACCCGCACATAGAGCTGACCCGCAGCGGCATCCTGAAACGCGGTTACAGCGTGGATTGCGTTGGTCGTTATCTCGGACTTCCAAGAGAAACGCACGTCGCAATTGAGGACGCTCAGATGGAAACAGAAATCGCCGTCCGTCTCGGACTGTTCAGTAAAGCGTCGGTTTGTTGATGATAGATTAGGAGATTAAAATTATGGGATTATGTATTTCCGCAGTAAAGTTAATTAAATTTCTGGAATTCATGGGATATAGGTTTATAAGGTCAAGGGGAACTTCGCACAGTATTTACGGAAACGGTTACATTTCCGTTCCGGTTCCGATTCACGGAAAAAAAGATATAGGCGAGGACTTAATAAGACAGATATTACGTGAAACTTCTATAAGTAAAAATGAATTATTAAAGTGGTTGGGGAGGAAATAATCATGAGGGCAAAATTATCGGTAATATGTAAAAAACAAAGCAACGACAGTTATTTTGCGATGTGTCCCGAATTAAAAGGCTGTTATACTCAGGGGGACACATACGAAGAATCGCTGGAAAATTTAAAAGAACTTGTATTAATTGCGATAGAAGAAAACCGTGACGAATTATTAGAAAACGAAATATTTTCAGATAGTATAAGCATATACAGCGATATGATTGTTGAAGTATAAAAAATAACACAAACATAAAACACAAGAGGAGCGTTTACTTGAAAGATTACACAAAAAACGGAGAACAGGTCAAAATCTTACTTATCTATCCCGACTACAGCGAGGGCGACGCTTATAAAAAATCATATGGCGGAAATTACAGCGAAGGGCTTGCCTCAATTTCGGCGGTTGTAAAATCCGGCGGGCATGACTGCGTTTTGTTTCATATGCTTTATGATTACGAAGAAACCGAGTTCAAGAATAAATTAAAAGAGTTTGACTGCGATATTATAGGGTTTTCTATCAGGACGACTATATTTGCCTCGTGCAAAAATTTAGTCAGATGGGCTAAAGAGGCAATCCCCGGATGTTTTGTTTTTGCGGGAGGGTATCATATAACGCTTGTTCCAGAAGATGTTCTGTCGGAAGAAGGCGTTGACGCCGTGACTGTCGGCGAGGGGGAATATCCCACGCTTGAATTGTGCGATAAAATCAAATCCGGCGAGGATTATACAAATATCGAGAGCATGTATTTTAAAATATATGATGGCGGCGATGTAGGGGACGCGCCCCTGCGCGTCCCGTTAAACACCGACCCCGGCGTGCCGCCGATAAAAACCGATGTTGAAATGGATTCGCGGTCGGGTATGGAAGCCCGACCCTACACAATAAAACGAAACCCGATTCGTCCGTTGCTTGAAAATCTGGACGAGTTGCCGATACCTGATTTTAATTTGTTTAACTATAAAAATCTTGAAACTACAAAAATAAACACAGCAATCGTAATGATGAGCCGGGGCTGTATTTTCTCATGCACATACTGCGGCAATTCGCAGTTTAGAAACGTATATCCCAACAAAAAGCATTACACAAGATTCAGAAGCCCCGAAAACGGCATAAAATATCTTGAGACTTTGCTTGGATTATATCCCGAAATAGAATATATAAATTTCAGGGACGCTATATTTAATATGTTCCCTAAATCAGACTGGTTTGATAAATTTATAGAATTATACAAAGAAAAAATACACCGTCCGTTTACGTGTAATTTAAGGCTTGATATACTGACCGAAGAAACCGTGAAAAAAATGAAAGAAGCCGGGTGTTATCTTATCGACGTAGGTGTAGAATCGGGCGATTATGAGATACGCACAAAATACTTAAAACGTATGATGACCGACGAAATGATGATAAACGCTTTTTCATGGTTTCACAAATATAACATAACCGCTCTGACATATAATATAGTAGGACTGCCGCATGAAAATCTCGCGAAAGCCCTCAAGACAATTAAACTGAACGTAAAATTAAATCCCGACAAAATCATCCCGAATATATTTTACCCGTACCCTATGACGGTTTTGCACGATTTAGCGAAAGAAGCGGGATTCGTGCCGGACGTTATCCCTGCGGACTGCCGCGTGCCGTTAAAACAAAAAGGATTTAAAGAACACGAAGTTTTATACGCGGCGAATTATTTCATGAAATATATAAAACGCTATAAAAGATGCGCGAAACTGCCGAAATTTATCGGCAAGCCGCTTGAAAAATACTATGATTTCGTATTTATCGGACCTTTGACCCCAAGAAGATTTTGGGTTTGGTGGTCTGACAGAAAAGCGGCAATGGTAAAATGGCTGAAAAATTTCATAAAAAACAGGTCGCCGAAATTATATCTTAAACTCAGGAACAGAAAACTGAAGAATATACAGAAATAAAAACAAAAAATTAAGGAGAAATGAAAAAATGAAACAACGTATTCAAGGAATTATCATCGGAATTTTAATAATTGCCATGTCTCTAACAGTAGGAGCAGCAATAGGAAATCAGAACATAGAAGCTACATACCGGGATATAAAACTGGTTGTGGACGGAGAACAGATTACGCCAAAAGATGCAAACGGTAATATTGTTGAGCCATTTATTTATAATGGCACTACTTATCTGCCTGTTCGGGCAGTTGGTGAAGCATTAGGAAAAACTGTTGACTGGGACGGAGCGACGAGCACAGTTTACATTGGTCTTCGTCCGGGGAGCGTACAATATATGTTTGATGTTGTGCCGACATATCAAAGCCACTGGTTTTTTGAATATTCAAATCTAAAAGACCCCACAAAATCTTTTACTATGGCAGGACAGAAATATACAAATGGTTGTCAGATGGGTAATGAAGGATATGCTTTATATAATCTTAATGGGCAATACAAAAAAATCAAAGGGAAAATTGGACATTGGGATGGAGGAGGCACAAGCAATGGCACATTATATATATACACAGATGGAAAACTTTATAAAGAAATAGAATTAAAAGCAGATATGATACCCACAGATATATCAATCGATGTTACAGGTGTTCTACAATTAAAATTGGAACTTAAAGGAGCTGTTGGTAGTCAATATGCTTTTGCCAACGTTATTATAGAGTAAAATATAAATTAATTAGCATTAACAAAAACAGAACAGTTTGCGGTGTAAAAATCGTAATCTGTTCTGTCATTTTGTTTTTTATAGTAAAACAAGATGAAAAGAAACATCATATTTTAACTCCCACAGTCGTCTGCGGACGACAGCCCCCTCGGAGAGGGAGCCAAAGAGCCTCCCTCAGCCGCGCAGCGGCGGTTTGAGGGGGGTGTCACGTAGTGACGGGGGGAGTTGGTTCTTAACTTGTTTCAATATATCCTGCAATTTTACTTTTATTCAAGTTGACAACTAAAAAATTTTGTTGTATAATAATACAAGCAAATAATAAATATAATTAACATAAATAAATCAGTGAATGAGAAAATAAATATTATGAAAAATACGGGAAATAAAATTAAAATTATATGTATCGCGTTTATTTTATCAGGCGTTTTACTTGCGAATCTCGCGGGGATTTCAAGTTGCGGGCTGATAAATCAGGATTCCGGAGACGGCGAGGATTTGACGTTTGCCTCAAAAAATAATTATGACAGGGACGATATTATGCTTGACGCTTTTGAAAATCCGACCGCGATAAAATCAAACGGCGATTTGACTGACGCTCCGGCTACGGAAAATCAAACCGTTACCGAAGTTGTTGACACTGTTGAACCCGTTACCGACGAAACCGAAAATATTGAAACTACTGGCGATATTGCAGATACTTTGGAAGATACCTCGGAAATTACTGAAATTACAAACGCTACAGACGCTGTTGAAACGACCGAGGCAATTCCGACAGTCACGCAGCCTCCGGCACCGCCGCCGCAGAATATACAAAAACAACCGGATAAAGAAGGGACTACGCGCCTTAGTTTTCTCGCCGCCGGGGATAACATAATGCACCTGAATATGATTAACGACGCTCAGGAACGCGCAAAAAACGGCGAGGCTTTTAATTTCATAGATATGTATACGCATATAGCGGCTACGGTCAAAGCGGCGGATATTGCGTTAGTCAACGTCGAAACCCCGATTGCCGGGGACGAGTTTAAATACGATGGCTACCCTAATTTCAACACGCCAAAAGAAAACGCTTTTGCTTTAATAGATATTGGTTTTGATATTGTCGCCACGGCAAACAATCACATGCTTGACAAATGGGAAAAAGGCTACATGAACAGCATAGAGTTCTGGGAAAAACAAAAAAATATCTTGCAAATCGGTAGTTTCAGAAACAAAGAAGATTTCGAAAACATAAGAATATACGAAAAAGACGGGGTTTCTATTGCGTTTTTATCATATACTTACGGCACAAACGGCATGACTTTGCCTGCGGGCAGTCAAATGGTTATTCCGTATATCGACGAAAATACTATAGACCGTCAGGTCAAAGCCGCAAAACCTTTGGCTGACTTGGTATTTGTCGTTATGCATTGGGGCGACGAGGATAATTTTACGTCAAGTCAATGGCAGAGAAGTCTGGCGCAGAGAATGGTCGATAACGGTGTTGACGTTATAATCGGTATGCACCCCCATGTTTTGCAGGAAACAAAATGGGTTGACCGTCCCGACGGCAAAAAAACTCTGGTTACTTATTCGATAGGCAACATGATTTCCGGAATGCTCGGCGCGAAAAATATGCTTGGCGCGTTTTTGGCTTTCGACATAGTAAAAACCACAGAAAACGGCATATCGAACACAACAATCGAAAACGCGGAAATGATTCCGGTAGTTACGCATTTTACCAACACTTCAAGAGGCATAAGAAACTTCGAGATTTACAGGTTTGACGAATATACGGAAGAACTCGCGAATAATCACGGGAACAGGACAGCTTCCGGCTGGGACAAGAAATTTTCATACAAATTTATAAAAGATTTGATTTTGCAGAATATCGCGACAGAATTTCTAAGCGATTTTTATAAAGATTAGAATGACGTAATTATGTAGGGGACGGCGTCCTCGACGTCCCGTCAATAAAACCAATGTTGGGATTTAATCCACGGACGACCGGGGGCGGTCGTCCCTACGAATAAATGTAATTTATAAAGGAGCAAAAAGATTTTGCTGAACAATATAATTTTCAGCGTAAACGCAGTATTTCCTCTTGTGATTCTGATATTTCTCGGCTTTTTTTTTAAACAGGAAAAGCTGAGATTATTAAAAAATCCAAAAGAATTTTTTAATCATATCGACCGGCTCGTGTTTCATGTCGCGCTGCCGGTTTATATTTTCAACGAGATAATAAATTCGGATATAGAAAATATATTTGATATAAATCTCGCTGTTTACTGCGTTTCGGGGATAATAGTCTCGTTTTTGGTTTTGCTTTTAGTTGTTCCTGTATTTATAAAAGCCAAACCGTCAAGGGGTGCGTTTATTCAGGGAATATACAGGGCAAATTTCGCAATACTCGGAGTGCCTCTCGCGGGCAATTTATTCGGGGATTCAGGCTCGGCGACTGCGGCGTTGATTCTGCCGTTCGCAATCCCGTTGTTCAATATTATCGCGGTTATCATACTTACTATAAACTCAGACAATCCAAATAGTCAGAACAACATATTAAAAATAATTCTGGGGATAATAAAAAACCCGCTGATTATCTCGATTATACTTGCCCTGCCGTTTATGCTGTTGAAAATTTCTCTCCCCGATGTTATGCAAAAAAGCGTGAATTATATCGCCAATACGTCAACTCCTCTCGCGCTTATAAGTCTCGGTGCGGGGATAGATTTACAGGTACTCAAAAGCAAAGTGAAATTATCTTTGCTCGCCTCGTTAATCAGGACTGTGATTTGTCCCGTAGTTTTTGTAATACCCGCGATATTGCTTGGATTCCGGGACGCCGCTCTTGTAGTTATATTTGTATTATTCGCCGCTCCGACGGCGGTGAGCAGTTATATAATGGCGAAAAATATGAAAAGCGACTACGAACTTGCGGGGCAGATAGTAGTCCTGACGACGATAATCTGTCCCGTGACTGTTTTTATCGGCAGTTTTATTTTGAAATCTCTGGGGTTGATATAATATGAAATGTATGAGAAAAATAATAATTATTTTGTTATTGGGAATATTACTGTTGAATTTTAATTCATGCGTTGCAAAAGACCGGGGATACAGCTATAATATAAATGACGCTCTTAAAATAAGCGCGTATCTTTTTGACGAAAACTGCGGGGAAGATTACTATATAAAATTTGAAAACGGTTACGATTATAACAGAAACGACGATGTTTTCGAGCTTGAACAATTAAAAATGAACGAAGTCAGGTTGATGGCTCCCTTACAGGATTGGCAAATGATAAATTTGAATATATTTTTCGAGTTTGACGGTATAATCGAAGTTATTTGCGAAAATAAAGACGTGCAGTTGTCTTTTAATAATCCGCTTGAGCCTTGCCGTGAAATACCGGGATTTGGCAATAAAAGAAAATATGGATTTGAATTTAGACTGCCGTTTGAGTGTTTTATTGCCTTCAATCCGTTAGGGTCACGCCGCGGGCATATAATGGGAGGAAACGGGGTAGACTGGTTAGATTCTTATGAAGGCAGGGAATATTACTTAAACGTGAACGCGTATAAATTCGATAACGAAGAAGTAGCGGTTATCAAAGCGCAGTTAAAATTAGTGCAACTGGAAGATAAGCGAACGCTACCAATAGCGGGTTCGAGTTGTTATTCAATCGAATTGATTTCGTATGAATACAGCGATATATATAAAATTATGTATGAGATAGTGGAAGAAGATGATGATGATTGATATAGTAAACTATTTATCAGACAAAAAAATAATAATCGTCGTAGGTCATTACGGGACAGGTAAGACTAATATCTCTGTAAATCTTTCTGTAAAGTTGAAAGACTTAACAGGGAATGTTTATACTCTCGTGGACTTGGACACGGTTAACCCGTATTTCAGGAGCGCGGACAATATACAGGATTTACGCGAACATGATATTGATTTTATCGTCCCTGAGTTCGCGAACACAAACGTTGAGATTACGTCAATCCCTGCGGAAGTTTACTCGATTTTCGCGAATAAAACCAAACGCGCAATAATTGACGTGGGCGGCGACGACAACGGCGCGACGGTTCTTGGCATGTTCGCCGCTCAAATAAAACAGGAAAATTATGAAATGATTTATGTCGTGAACAAATACAGGAATCTGATAAGCGAAGTCGATATTGCTGTAAATCTCGCGAAATTGATAGAAAAAAATTCAAGATTAAAAATAACGTCCGTGATAAACAACAGCAATGTCGGCAGTCTGACGACAAAAAAAGAAATCGTAAATTCTATAGAATACGCTGAAAAAACCGCGGATTTATTAAACGTGCCGTTGCTTGGAACAAGTTCAATGCTCAATATTGATTTTTCCGAAAAAAAAGAGTATAATATATTCAGAATAAAAAATTACACGAAGAAATTGTTTTGATTTTTACGGAGGTGAAAATAATATGTATATGAGTATGAAAGAAATACACGAAAAATATGACGGTCAATGGATTTATATGATAAACTGTGAAGAAAGCGAGTATGGAAGTATTGTTGGCGGGGAAGTTGTTTTATTTGACGAAAAACGGGAAAATGTTATTAACAATATGAAAGGATACGATTATGAAAAAAGTCTGACGCTTTTTAGATATATCGGTGAAATGCCCCATATTGGAGGTTATCTTTTGTGAATAGTTTTAGATTGGAAATGGAAAAAATCCAAACGCTGTATGCTATTGATGTTGGTTTTTGGGATATCAAGACGCAAATTTATAAAAAATATTTATTGGGGATTGATACCGGAGCAACCGTCACTACAATATCAGAGGATTTATTGAATCTTTTGGGATATAATGTCGAAGGTATGCCGGATTGGGCAGTAATTACCGGCGGCGGAGTAAAACATGTAAAAAGATTTCCCGTAAAGAAATTGCGGCTTGGAAATTTTGAACTTGAAGATATTGAGATATGCGCCCACAAGTTTCCTCTTGAAACTTCATTTAGCGGTTTATTGGGATTAAACGTACTCACAAAATTTGACGTAAATTTTTTATTTTCACAAAATATAATAGAATTTACGGTAAGAAAAGATACATAAATAAAAAATAACGAAAGGAATCTACATAAAATTATGAAAAGCATAATATTCGACGAAGAAAAATGCAAGGGGTGCGGACTGTGTATAACCGCATGTCCGAAAAAAATAATTGAACTTGATAAAGACAAAATAAACAAAAAAGGCTATAATCCCGCAGGGGTAAAAGACCTTGATTCATGTATATCCTGCGCTCAATGCGCGATAATCTGCCCGCACGTGGTTATTAAAATAGAAAACGATAAGTAGGGGCGCGCATTGCGCGTCCGCTGATAAATTTATATAAATTTTGGAGGATTAAATAAATGTCAGAATTGGTTTTGATGAAAGGCAACGAGGCAATATCCGAAGCGGCGATAAAATCCGGATGCCGGTATTATTTCGGCTATCCGATAACGCCGCAGACTGAAATTGCCGAATATATGGCGAAAAGAATGCCGCAGGTAAACGGCTTGTGCATACAGGCTGAAAGCGAAATCGCGGCTATAAATATGGTTCTCGGAGCGTCGTCGGCGGGGGCGAGAGTTTTAACGTCGTCGTCAAGTCCGGGAGTGAGCTTAAAAGGCGAGGGTATATCTTATTTAGTCGGGTCGGATTTGCCGTGCGTTATAGTAAACGTGCAGAGAGGCGGACCGGGACTTGGCGGAATACAGCCGGCGCAGTCGGACTATTATCAGGCGACAAAAGCCATGGGTCACGGAGATATGCGGCTTATCGTTCTCGCGCCAAACTCTATTCAGGAAATAATCGAACTCACAAGCCTTGCGTTTGATTTGGCTGATTTATACAGGACTCCGGTCATGATTCTCGCCGACGGTGCGTTAGGGCAAATGATGGAGCCTGTGGACTTTGATAAACTTCAGCCAAGAGAAATCCCCGAAAAAACATGGGCGACTGTGGGTCATGACAATAAACGCGAGCCTAATATAATAAATTCGCTCTACATAGAGCCGAAAGATTTGGAAGATTTAGTAATTGAACGCTTTAAAAAATACGACATAATCAACGAAAAAGAAGTAAAATACGAAGAAGAAAATATCGAAGGTTCTGATATAGTGATAGTATCTTACGGCATAATGTCAAGAATCGCGAAAACTGCGGTTGACAAACTCAGAAAAGAGGGCTTAAACGTAGGGTATTTCAGACCCGTGACTTTATCGCCGTTCCCGTCAAAGAGGCTTTTGGAAATTTCGGATATGACAAAAAGATTTTTAGTGACGGAGTTAAACATGGGGCAAATGGTGGACGACGTTAAACTTGCGATAGAGTGCAAAAAACCTGTGGATTTTTACGGACGCACAGGGGGAATGATGCCCTCGCCCGACGAGATTTACGACGCTGTTCTGAAAATTTTGAAATAGGAGAAATAAAATATATGAGTGAAATAATAAGACATGATATAAACGAACAATGGGCGCATTCAGGTATTGTTGAAGCGGGCGATTTTGTTTTTATAAATTATTGCGTAGGTAATAGAAACACGGGAAACCCTGTTGAAGACCAAATAAATGGAGCGTTCGACCATTTAACCGACAGACTAAAATCTATCGGCTTAACAATAGAATCAGTTGTGAAAATGGATTGTTTGTTCAGCGACATCGGAAATATTCCGGAAATGGAAAAGGTTATAAAAGAGCGTTTCAACGGCAAATATCCGGCTCGCAAATCATTTCAGAATCCGGGCTGGTCAAAAGAAAGCGGAACTTTTCAGATTGACGCTATAGCTTTTAAGGGTTAATAAGAGGGAGGTGTTTTTTATGGCAAATATTAATGTAAAAATAGACGATAATATAAAAATACGAGCCGATGAATTATTCGGAAATCTTGGATTTGATTTACCGACTGCTATAAATATTTTTATTAAGCAGTCGCTTTATCAGCGCGGTTTGCCGTTTGAAGTTAAACTTGACCCATTTTACAGCGAGGGCAATATGGTTCATTTGAATGCTGTTCTAAAAGACGAGGCAGACGGGTTTAAAAATTTTCACGTTCATGAATTAATTGAGGTTGACGAAAATGATTAAGATTTGGCACGATACCGCTTGGAACGATTATTTAAACTGGCAAACCGAAGATAAAAGAACGCTTATAAAAATAAATAAACTGCTAAAAGATATTGAACGAAACGGATATAATTGTATAGGGAAACCCGAACCCTTGAAGAATAATTTAACCGGAAAATGGAGCGTGCGAATCGACGAAGTAAACAGAATTACTTTTAAAATAGAAAATGAACAATTAATCATTTATTCATGTAAAGGTCATTATGAAAATTAAAGTTTAAAAATAATACAAGTATATACATAAAAGGAGAATAAATAAAAATGGTTGTATTTGACAGACCAAAATCGCTGACAGACAAAGAATTTCACTACTGCCCCGGCTGTATGCACGGAGTGGTTCACAGAATAATCGCCGAAGTATTGGACGAGCTTGACGTAAAAGGCAAAACGGTCGGTATCGCTCCGGTCGGATGTTCGGTTTTCGCGTATAATTATTTTAACTGCGATATGATACAGTCGCCGCACGGACGCGCTCCCGCAGTCGCTACCGGTGTCAAAAGAGTTTTACCCGACAATATCGTTTTCACGTATCAGGGAGACGGCGATTTAGCCGCTATCGGCACAGCCGAAACTGTTCACGCCGCAGCAAGAGGCGAAAATATCACGATTATATTTATAAATAACGCGATATACGGCATGACATGCGGTCAGATGGCTCCAACGACAATACCCGGACAAATCACAAGCACGTCGCCCTACGGCAGAAAACCCGAAGTTCAGGGACTGCCTTTAAAAGTATGCGAAATGCTTGCGGCTATCGACGGCACGGCTTACGCCGAGAGAGTGTCTGCAGACTGCGTGAAAAATATAAGAGGGGTAAAAAAAGCCATAAAAAAAGCGTTCACCAATCAAATCGAGAAAAAAGGGTTTTCAATCGTCGAGGTTTTGTCAAACTGCCCGACTTACTGGGGGAAAACTCCGGCTGAGTCTCTCGACTGGATAAAAACCGATATGCTCCCGTATTATCCTTTGGGAGTTTACAAAGACAAATATGCCAATGAAAATAAAAATGTAGGGGCGGACGACTCTGTCCGCCCGAGCGAAAGGGAGGCGTAGTATATTATGGGTATAACAAGTATTGTTGCGGCCGGATTCGGCGGACAAGGGATATTATTCTTTGGGAAACAGCTTGCGTTAGCCGGGATGTATCTGGATAAAAAAGTCACATGGCTGCCTTCTTACGGTCCTGAATCAAGAGGGGGGACGTCAAACTGCACGGTTATAATATCAGACGGCGAAATAGGCTCACCGATTACTCACAACCCCGATATTCTCATGGTTATGAATCTTCCGTCATACATAAAATTTCATGATTCTATAAAAAAAGGCGGGGTTTTACTCTGCGACAGCTCTCTCGTCACCGAAAAAAGTCCGAGGGAAGATATAACTAAATATTATATCCCCGCGACTTCTATCGCGTATAAAAACAATATGCCGAAACTCGCTAACGTGATAATGCTCGGAAAATTTATTGCCGCGACAAATTTATTCACGCCCGACGAATTAATCATGTCGATGAAAAAAAGCATACCCTCGTCAAAACAGGATTTGCTTGATTTGAATATAAAAGCGTTGGATATAGGGTTTAACTATGCCGAATAGATAATACTTAGAAAATTTATATAATCGGGAGGTATAAAATGGATACCGAACAGAGAGAAAGAATAAAAGATTTTGAAGAAAGACAAAAACGGAGAGAAAAAAGAGGGAAATTCAGAAAAATTGTAATTGGCAACGACGACGGTTTTTGGGATGTAATGGGGGTTTTTGCGCTCCCGCTTGCCGTAATACGACTCGTAGGGGGATTAATTGCGTTGCTCGTTATTATGGTTTTTTCAAATGCAATAAAAAAAGCGTTTAAAAGAAAAAAATAAATTAAAGGTATAAACTTTATATGCAAAAGAAGCAATACAAAACCTGCGCGATAATCGCGGCGGCGGGAAAAAGTTCGCGAATGAATCTCCGTGACGGACTGTCAAAACAATTTATAGAAACAGGCGGAAAAACCGTTATTGAACGAACAGTAACGGTTTTTAATTCGTGCGGTTATATCGACCAAATAATTATCGTGGCAAGACGTGAAGATATAGAAAAAATACGCGATATTGTCGAATCCGCGAAATTATATAAAGTCACGGATATAATCGGGGGCGGAGAAACGCGACTTGAATCTGTGACAAACGCGGTTGATAAAGTTCCGGATTATATAGATTTTATCGCGATTCACGACGGAGCAAGATGTTTTATATCGCTTTCGGATATAGAAAAAGTTTTGTTAAAAGCGTTCGAGACAAAAGCCGCCGCCGCCGGGACAAAAATCACGGACACAATAAAATTAACCGGCGAGGATAATAATATAATAAAAACAGTTGACCGTGATTTTTTATGGGCGGTGCAAACCCCGCAGATTTTCGAGAAAAAACTATATTTAAACGCTTTGCGTAACTGCAAAGAAAATCTGACGGACGACTGCGCTGTCGTTGAAAATTACGGTTATCCCGTCAGTATAGTCGAATGCTCAAAATATAACATAAAAATCACGGATACGCAGGATTTAAAATTTTTAGAGGGACAAAAAATATGAAATACAGAACAGGACACGGATATGATGTTCACCGTCTCGGAATAAACCGCAGATTAATATTAGGCGGCGTTGAAATCCCGAATGAAAATATTGGTTTAACCGGACATTCCGACGCTGACGTTTTGATTCACGCGATTATTGACGCTTTGCTCGGCGCGGCGGGATTAGGCGATATTGGCGAGCATTTCCCCGACAATAACGAAAAATACAAAAATATAAGCTCCGTGATTTTACTTGAAAAAATCTTGGAACTTATAAAAAAAGATTATATAATTTCAAATATCGACTGTGTAATTATTTTAGAAAAACCCAAACTCGGAAAATATAAAGACGAAATAAGGGAGAAACTGAGCGAAGTTTTGAAAATCGGCAAATCTGATATAAATATAAAAGCGAAAACGGAAGAAGGTCTCGGATTCACCGGGGCAGGGGAGGGAATCGCCGCCCACGCTGTATGCTTGCTGGAGGCGCTGGAAAATATATTTATATTGTAGGGACGACCCTTGCGGTCGCCCCATGTAATAATTTGTATTTTATTTTTCATTCAAACACGCGATGCCCGGCAGTTCAAGCCCCTCTAAAAATTCAAGAGCCGCGCCGCCTCCGGTCGATATATGCGTCACTTTATCCCCGAAGCCTAATTTTTCTACAGCCGCCGCCGAATCTCCGCCGCCGATTATCGAAACCGCCCCGCTTTCGGCTACCGCTCTCGCTATTTCTTTAGTGCCGACCGCGAAATTGTCAAACTCGAACACACCCATAGGTCCGTTCCATACGACAGTCCCTGCGTCTTTGACAACCCCCGCGAATAAATTCACGGTTTCCGGACCAATATCCAATCCCTGCCAGCCGTCGGGAATACACGCGCCGAAACAGATTTTGCTGTTTGCGTCGTTTTTGAAATCGTCGGCAACTTTATGGTCTATCGGCAATAGCAGCCTTATATTTTTAGCCTTGGCTTTTTCGACTATTTCACGGGCAATATCAAGTTTGTCAATTTCGCATAGAGACGTGCCAATCTTACCGCCCTGCGATTTTATAAACGTATAAGCCATGCCCCCGCCGATTATTATAGCGTCAACTTTATCCAATAAATTAGTTATAACCCCGATTTTATCCGATACTTTCGCCCCGCCTAAAATAGCGACGAACGGTCTTTTCGGATTTTCCAGCGCGCCGCCCATTATAGAAATCTCTTTGTTTATGAGATACCCCGCGACAGCCGGAAGATAAGCCGAAACCCCTGCGGTCGAGCTGTGCGCCCTGTGAGCTGTCCCGAACGCGTCGTTTACGTAAATTTCGGCTAAATCAGCGAGAGCTTTTGAAAATTCCGGGTCGTTTTTCTCTTCTTCGGAATGAAACCTCACGTTTTCTATAAGCATTATGTCCCCGTCGTTTAAATTTGCGGCTTTTGACTTGGCGTCGTCGCCGATTACGTCTGTTGCCATGATAACTTTTTTACCCAGCAATTCCGTAAGTTTATCCGCGACTATCCTGAGCGAGTATTTCATGTTAAACTCGCCTTTAGGTCGTCCCAGATGCGAACATAATATAACTTTCGCGCCGTTGTCCGCGAGATATTTTATCGTGGGGAGGGATTCGACTATTCTTTTGTCGTCGTCGATTTTGCCGTCGGTTATCGGCACGTTAAAATCGCACCTGACTAAAACTTTTTTACTTTTGGGATTAATATCTTCTATTGTTTTTTTATTCAACGCCTGCATTTTTGCACCTCATGTTTATTAAATTTTATATTTTATTTATAATATTACCATATATTCAAAATATTATCAAGATAATCCGCAAAAAAATTGTTAAAAATATAACAAAATTTTCAGTTTATTTATATTTTGTAAAAAATTCTGTAAAAATTTAAATTGAAAATTTTACAGTTTTGCCGTCGCAACGGCAATAAATATTTGCTATAATATAACTGTGCTGTAAATATTATAAAATCCGGAGGGTTAAATTTTATATATGTTGCTTGGATTTAACATAAGAATGGTAAACAAAAACGACCTGCCAATGCTTCAGGAACTTTACCTGAATCTTCACGACTCGGAAATAATGCCGATTACTACCGAGACAATGCAATTATGGGACGATATATTATCCGACCCGACTTATCATATATTAATCGGCGAGGAACTGGGAAAAATCGTTTCGTCTGTGACTCTTGTCATAATAAAAAACCTGTCAAGGGAAATGCGTCCCCACGCTTTAATAGAAAACATGGTAACTTTGCCCGATTACAGAAACAAAGGCTACGCCCGGCTTTTGTTAAACAAAGCCGTCGAAATGGCGAAAGAAAATAATTGTTACAGGATTATGTTTATAAGCGGCTCAAAAAACGAATCGAATATAAAATTTTATCACAATTCAGGTTTCACAAGCACGGAAAAATCAGCGTATATCATGAAATTATAAATTTTTTAATAACTCCCCCAGTCACTTCGTGACAGCCCCCTCGGAGAGGGAGCCTTTAAATTAGCTCCAAAGCCTCCCTCAGCCGCGTAGCGGTGGTTAGAGGGGGGTGGCGGCGAAGCCGTCGGGGGGAGTTTTAATAAATAATTATAAACTTTTGATATACCTGTCAATCTCTATTAAATTCTCAAATTTCGGATATTTTACTTCTTCCAGATATGCGTGATTATTGTTGCTTCTCGCAATCTGTATAGGATTTATATTGAATTTTGCGGCTCCGTCCAGATTTTTTGTCCCGTCGTCCACAAAAACAGATTCTTCGCCTTTCGCGTTTAACGGGTTCAAAGCCGAGAGATACATCGTTTCATGAGGTTTAAACACTCCGTAATCGCAGGACTTTACAAATACGTCAAAATAACCGTAAATACCATAATGTTTGAATATGCTTACAATCGACGGAAAATTATCGGATATTATTCCGAGTTTATATCCCTCGCTTTTCCATTTTTCAAGCATATCTTTCACATCTGCATATAAATCCTCCCTGCAATAGTTAAAAACCCAGCTTTTCGCGGCTGTTTTTATTTTTTCTCTGTCGAATTTCAATTCCGGAAACGGAATCAGAATAATTTTATAAAACTCGCAAAACACATCGTATTCGTCGTTTTCGTCTTTTAACAGATGATTGTCGTCCAGATATTTATAGCCTTTTGCGTACAATTTTTTATATTTATCGCTCTCCGCGATTTTCAAAAATAATTCTTTGTCGCAGAAATCAAAAAAATTCACAGGGTACAGCCAATCAAAACTTTTCGGATAAACCAGCGTATATCCCGCGTCCAAAAATATATTTTTTATCATAAATATTAACCCCGCAATAACGTAGGGTCGGGCTTCCATGCCCGACCGTCAAATAGAACCAACGTAAAATCAAATAGAACCAATATAACATAAAATTAGCGGTGCGGCATGGAAGCCGCACCCTACATTTTTTATTTTTAATATAAATTATTCGTCTATTTCTACAACGATGCCCGAACCGACGGTTTTGCCGCCTTCGCGTATAGCGAACCTCAAACCTACTTCGATAGCAATCGGCGTGATAAGCTCAACGTTCATGATAACGTTATCGCCCGGGTTGCACATTTCAACGTCTGCCGGAAGCGTGATTATCCCCGTAACGTCAGTCGTTCTGAAATAGAATTGCGGTCTGTAATTGTTGAAGAACGGTTTTTTGCGTCCGCCGTCTTTTTCGGTAAGAACAAGAACCTGCCCTTTGAATTTTTTGTGGGGTTTAATCGTTCCCGGTTTAGCCAGAACCTGTCCTCTCTCGATTTCGTCTTTGGCGACGCCCCTCAAAAGAATACCCGTGTTGTCGCCCGCAGTCGTCGAATCAAGCAGTTTGCGGAACATTTCGATACCGGTGGCAACTGTTTTCCTCGGCTGGTCCGTAAATCCTACGATTTCGACGTCTTCGTTGAGTTTAAGAGTACCCCTCTCAACTCTGCCCGTTGCGACAGTTCCGCGTCCTGTAATAGAGAACACGTCCTCGACAGGCATCAGGAACGGCAAATCAGACGCGCGGTCGGGAGTCGGGACGGTAGCGTCAACTGCGTCCATGAGTTCATGAATGCACTTAAATTCGGGAGCGTTAGGGTCGGTGCTTGTGCTTTCAAGAGCCTCACGGGCAGAACCCCTGATTATCGGAATGTTGTCGCCGTCAAATTCGTATTTGTTCAGAAGGTCGCGGACTTCCATTTCAACTAAATCAAGAAGTTCTTCGTCGTCAACCAGGTCGGTTTTGTTAATAAACACGACGATGTACGGAACGTTAACCTGACGCGCGAGAAGTACGTGTTCGTTGGTTTGCTGCATAGGACCGTCAGTTCCTGCTACGACCAGTATCGCGCCGTCCATCTGAGCCGCGCCGGTTATCATGTTCTTGATATAGTCGGCGTGTCCGGGACAGTCAACATGTGCGTAGTGTCTGTTCGCGGTCTGATACTCAACGTGACGGGTATTAATCGTGATGCCCCTCAATTTTTCTTCGGGAGCGTTGTCTATCTGGTCGTATCTCATAAATTCAACGGTGTTGTCGCCCATTGCGAGGGTTTTTGTGATTGCCGCCGTAAGCGTGGTTTTACCGTGGTCGATATGACCAATCGTACCTATATTTACGTGGGGTTTGGTTCTTTCAAATTTAGCTTTTGCCATGTTAAAGTTTTCCTCCTTTAATCTTTTAAAGTTTTTCCCTTTTAATTTTTAATTTTTTGATTTATTTTAATTTTAATTGTTGGTTTGATAATAATTTTTTGTAGGGAATGCCCATTGGGCATTCCGCCGGACGCGCACTGCGCGCCCCTACGGGAACACGAATATTTTTAATAATAACTTGATTTTACGTTGATGATATTTTCCTGAATACTCTTGGGAACTTCGGCATAGTGGCTTGGTTCCATAGTGAACGTCCCTCTGCCCTGCGTTTTTGACCGTATATCCGTAGCGTACCCGAACATCTCAGACAGCGGCACATGAGCCGTTATCTGCTGAGCTCCCGATACGGGCTCCATGCCCTGTATCGCGCCTCGCCTTGACGTCAAATCGCCTAAAACGTCGCCCATGTAATCGTCCGGCGCTGTCGCCGTAACTTTCATTATCGGCTCAGTCAGAACCGGGTCGGCTTTCGCCATAGCTTCTTTAAATGCCATAGACCCCGCTATCTTAAACGCAAGCTCGCTTGAATCCACTTCGTGATAAGAACCGTCATATAAAGTAACTTTAACGTCAACCACGTTATATCCCGCAAGAACTCCGGTCTGCATCGCTCCCTGTATTCCTTGGTCAACCGCCGGGATATATTCTTTGGGAATCGTTCCGCCGACTATCTTGTTGATAAACTCATAGCCTTTGCCGGGTTCGTTGGGTTCAATCGTGATTTTTACGTGACCGTACTGTCCCCGTCCTCCGGACTGTCTCGCGTATTTAACATCGGCGTTCGCGCTCTTTCTTATCGTTTCTTTATAAGATACCTGCGGCTTGCCGACATTCGCCTCGACTTTAAATTCCCTGAGCAATCTGTCAACTATAATCTCAAGATGCAGTTCTCCCATTCCGGCTATAATCGTCTGACCCGTATCTTCGTCGGTATAATGCTTGAACGTGGGGTCTTCTTCGGCGAGTTTTGACAATGATATTCCCATTCTGTCCTGTCCGGCTTTAGTCTTTGGCTCGATTGCCACTCTTATAACAGGGTCGGGGAAGTCCATAGATTCCAGTATTATCTGCGCGTTTTCTATACACAAAGTATCTCCCGTCGTCGTGTTTTTTACTCCGACGACCGCCGCAATATCCCCGGCGTATATCTGGTCAACGTCCTCGCGGTGATTCGAATGCATTAAAACTATCCTGCTAAGCCTCTCGCGTTCGCCTTTTACTGTATTATAAACCGTCGCGCCCGATTTGATAGTCCCCGAATACACCCTGATAAAACACAGCCTGCCCACAAACTCGTCAGTCGCGATTTTGAACGCGAGTGCCGAAAACGGCGCGTCGTCCGAAGTTTTTCTCGAATCCTCAGCTTCTGTTTTCGGATTTATCCCCGTAATATCGGGAACGTCAATAGGCGACGGCATATAATCAACGACCGCGTCCAGTAATTTCTGCACGCCTTTATTTTTATACGACGTGCCGCATACGACCGGGACGATTCTGTTATTTATAGTGCTTATTCTTATCGCGTATTTTATTTCTTCTATTGTCAGTTCATGACCTTCAAGATATTTTTCAAGAAGTTCTTCGGTCGAATCAGCGATAGATTCCACCATCGCCGCCCTGTATTCCTCGGCTTTGTCGATATATTCTTCGGGTATTTCACCGACTTGTATATCAGTTCCCAAATCGTTCATATATAAATAAGACTTCATCTCGACCAAATCTATAATCCCCGTGAATTTATCTTCTGCCCCTATCGGTATCTGTATCGGGACGGCGTTGGCTTTTAACCGGTCTTTCATCATAGAGACGACCCTGAAAAAATTCGCGCCCAGAATATCCATTTTATTTACATACGCCATTCTGGGAACGCCGTATTTATCAGCCTGCCTCCAGACAGTCTCGGACTGGGGCTCAACCCCGCCTTTGGCGCAGAATACCGTGACAGACCCGTCCAGAACTCTTAAAGACCTTTCAACTTCCACGGTAAAATCGACGTGTCCGGGCGTGTCGATGAGATTTATTCTGGTATCTTTCCAATAGCAGGTCGTAGCCGCGGACGTAATCGTTATGCCCCGTTCCTGTTCCTGTTCCATCCAGTCCATAGTCGCCGCGCCCTCGTGAACTTCGCCGAGTTTGTACGTCTTGCCGGTATAATATAAAATCCGTTCGCTTGTCGTCGTTTTACCTGCGTCGATATGCGCCATTATACCGATATTGCGGGTATTTTCAAGGCTGTAGTTTCGTGGCATTAAAAAACACTTACTCCTTACTTTAACTCTTAAGCCCCCTTTTGAAAGGGGGTGCCGTCCGCAGACGGCGGGGGTTTGTGTAATTTGATTTTGTGAAAGGAACGCAAACTCCCGTCAAATGCTGCCGCATTTGCCACCCCCTTTCAAAAGGGGGCTTTTTGCGAGAGTGCGTAAATTCCCAAGTCTAAATTACCATTTGTAGTGCGCGAAAGCCCTGTTGGCTTCAGCCATTCTGTGCATGTCGTCGCGTCTTTTTACAGACGACCCGGTGTTGTTTATCGCGTCGAGTATTTCCCCTGCGAGCCTGTCGCTCATTTTCTTCTCGCTTCTGTTTCTTGAAAACGACGTTATCCAGCGCAAACCCAAAGTCAGTCTCCTGTCGGGCCTGACTTCCATTGGCACCTGATAGGTCGAGCCTCCCATCCTTCTCGCTTTTACTTCGAGAGCGGGCATTATATTGTCAAGAGCGTTCTGGAAAGCTTCAAGGGGATTTTTGCCCGATTTTGATTCGACGGTTTTAAAAGCGTCGTAAACGATAGTCTGGGCTATACCCTTTTTGCCGTCGAGCATTATATTGTTTATCAGTTTTGTTACTAACTTCGAATTGTACATCGGATCAGGCAAAACGTCTCTTTTCGGAACATTACCTCTTCTTGGCACACTTCTTCCCTCCTTCAT
>Ga0082212_10003914_pt1 | contig 20920 bp, 13 predicted proteins | sample TergutNt197P3_FD_71548 | JGI IMG/M metagenome (GOLD analysis project Ga0082212, IMG submission 71548) | Neocapritermes taracua P3 segment gut microbial communities from Petit-Saut dam, French Guiana - Nt197 P3 | ecosystem: Host-associated > Arthropoda: Insects > Digestive system > Gut ... | reverse complement strand
CTCGATGTTCTGGATCAACTACAAGAACACCGTCGTGTACACGGTGGTCGGCACGGTGATCGCCATGGTGCTCACCACCACCTACGCCTATGCGATCAGCCGTCGCAGCCTGCGTGGTCGCGGGTTCTTCGTGGGTATCGCCGTGTTCACCATGTTCTTCAGCGGCGGCCTGATTCCAAACTTCTATTTGATACGCGCTTTGAATCTCTACGATACGCTTTGGGCGCTCATGCTGCCCGGCGCGCTCAGCACGTGGAACCTCATCCTCATGATGAACTTCATCCGCCAAATACCCGACAGCCTCGAAGAGTCGGCGGTCATCGACGGCGCGAATGAAATCAGGGTGCTTTTTTCGATTATACTGCCGCTTTCGCTGCCCGCGCTCGCGACATTCACGGTTTTTCACGCGGTGGGGCACTGGAACTCCTTCTTCAACGCGATGCTGTTCATAACCGATCAGGAAAAATGGCCGCTCCAAATGGTTTTGCGCAGGATTCTCGTCGAGTCGCAGGCGAGGGCGGTCATGGCCGAGTTCGTCGAGGACCTAACGAGCTATTCCGAGAGGATACGCCGCGTCGAGCAGATAAAGTACGCGATGATAATCGTTTCGGTAATACCGATCCTTATCGCCTATCCGTTCGTCCAGCGCTTCTTCGTCAAGGGCGTGATGATAGGCGCGATAAAGGGATACAGGGTGCAAATCGTTATGAGTTCCGCTGTCAGCGTTGAACGGCAGAAAATGATCAAGGCTTTCGGAGGCGAAATCATCCTGACCGACGCTGAACTGGGCACCGACGGCGCGATAATAAAATGCCGCGAGCTGATCGAGGAGAACCCCGGCGCTTACTTCAACCCCAACCAGTTTTCAAATGAGTATAATAAACTGGCGCATTACAGCACGACGGCGCAGGAGATATGGGAGCAGACCGGAGGTCAGGTAACGCACATGGTGTCCGCACTCGGCACATCAGGCACGCTCATGGGCGTCGGTATGGGACTGAAAGCGCTGAACCCGGGCATAAAAGTCATAGAAGCGCACCCGGTCAGGGGGCATTATATTCAGGGGCTGAAGAACATGGAAGAGGCAATAGTCCCTGAACTCTACGACATATCGAAAATCGACATGAGTATAATGATCGAGTCCGAGGAAGCCTATGAAATGGCGCGCAGCATAGTAGTGGAAGAGGGAATTTTCGTCGGCATGAGTTCCGGCGCCGCTATGCTCGCCGCAGTCAGAGTAGCGGAAAAGCTTGACGGCGGGCTGATCGCGGTCATCTTCCCCGACCGCGGCGAAAAGTATCTGAGTACGAACCTGTTCTTTGTCTGAAAGGAATTGTCAAATAATGGCTTTTACGCATCTGCACGTACATAGTGAATACAGCCTGCTTGACGGCGCGTGCAGGATACGCGACCTTGTCGGGCGCGTAAAAGAGCTCGGCCAGACAAGCGTCGCGGTAACCGACCACGGCGTTATGTACGGCGCCGTGAACTTCTACAAAGAAGCGAAAAGCGCCGGCGTTAAGCCCATAATCGGCTGCGAGGTCTACGTAGCCGCCCGCACGCGCTTTGATATGGACTATGAACTCGACTCCGAACGCTATCATCTTGTCCTTTTGTGCAGAAACGAAACCGGATATAAAAACCTCTGCCGTCTCGTCAGCGCTTCATTCACCGAGGGTTTTTACGTCAAGCCCCGCGTCGACTTAGAGCTCTTACGCGAGCATAGCGACGGACTCGTCGCGCTGTCGGCGTGCATGTCGGGCGAGGTGCCGGAGCTGATCCTCGGCGGCAGATACAACGACGCGAAGAACAAAGCGCTTGAATACCAAAGCATTTTCGGAGTTGACGGATATTACCTTGAACTGCAAAATCACGGACTTGAGGGGCAGCGCGAGATAAGCGAAGGGCTTATCAGGCTTCATCGCGACACAGGCATACCGCTCGTCGTTACAAACGACGCGCACTACATAGACAGCGACGGCGCTGAGTATCAGGACGTCCTGATGTGCATACAGACCAACAAGACTGTGGACGACGCCGACAGGATGCGTTTTGAATCTAAGGAGCTGTACCTGAAAACGGAATCCGAAATGCGGGATTTATTCCCGGAGTTTCCGGAAGCTTATGATAACACTGCAAAAATCGCGGATATGTGCAACCTGGATTTCGAGTTCGATAAACACCATCTGCCGGAGTTCATCCTGCCGGAGGGTGAAGAAAGCGCCGGAGAATATCTGAAAAAGCTCTGCCTTGAGGGTTTCGAGCGACTCTACGGCGCTGACAGGCAGGACGTCCGCAATCAGCTTGATTACGAGTTGGAAATGATTGCCGGGATGGGCTTTACAGATTATTTTCTTATCGTCGCCGACTTCATAGCATACGCAAAGAGCCGCGGTATCCCGGTAGGGCCGGGACGAGGTTCTGCCGCGGGCAGCATTGTCTCATACTGTCTCGACATCACTACCGTCGACCCGGTAAAGTACAATCTCTACTTCGAGCGGTTTCTGAATCCGGAACGCATCAGCATGCCGGATATAGACATTGATTTTTGCGAACGCCGCAGAAGCGAGGTCATAGAGTATGTCAAGCAGAAGTACGGCGCTGACAGAGTCGCGCAGATCGTTACATTTAACACGCTGAAGGCAAAAAACGCCGTGCGCAGCGTTTCAAAGGCGCTGGCCCTGACATTCGCAGAGGAAAGCGAGCTTGCCAAAGAAATACCTTTCGGCCTTAATATAAAAATCAAGGACGCGCTTGCGTCCTCCGGCCGCCTTCGCGCCATGTATGACGGCGACGCCCGGATAAAACGCGTAATTGACACAGCTATGGCTCTTGAAGGAATGCCAAAAGACCCGGGCACCCACGCAGCCGGTATTGTCATTACAAAATATCCGGTGCGCGAGTATGTGCCGCTCACGCTCTCAAAGAAAGATGATTCCATCGCCACGCAGTATACAATGACGACGCTCGAAGAACTCGGGCTGCTCAAAATGGACTTTCTGGGGCTGCGCAACCTGACGGTCATTGACGACGCGTCGAGCGAGATACGCAAATCAGTGCCGGAGTTCTCGATAGACGATATACCGGAAGATGACGCGCCGACATACGAGATGCTTGCCCAGGGAAAAACGTCGGGCGTTTTCCAGATGGAGTCGGAAGGTATGACGTCGGTAGGCGTCGGCATTGTCGCTAAAAGCATTGATGATATTGCCGCGGTCATCGCGCTGTACCGTCCGGGACCGATGGAATCAATACCGGTTTTTATTGAGAACAGCCGCGACCCGTCAAAGATCAGATATGCCGATCCCGCTCTCGAGCCGATACTGGGCGCGACTTACGGGTGCATAGTCTATCAGGAACATGTTATCGAAATTCTGCGCCGGCTGGGCGGCTATACTCTCGGCCAGGCGGACCTGATACGCCGCGCTATGAGCAAAAAAAAGCAATCGGAGATACAAAAAGAGCGGCAGGCATTCATCGACGGGGACGCGCAGCGCGGAATACCAGGCGCTGTCGCGAACGGGATCCCCCGCAGCGCGGCGGGGCAGATCTACGACAGTGTAACTCCATTCGCGGGCTATGGTTTCAACAAGGCGCACGCAGTAGCGTACGCGGTAATCGCGTATCAGACCGCATATCTGAAAAAGCATTATCCGCGCGAGTACATGGCGGCGCTGTTGTCTTCCGTTCTTGGCACGCCGGAAAAAGTCGCCGAATACGCCGCGGAGTGCCGCGAGATGGGCATACGGCTCCTGCCGCCGGACATCAACGAGTCCGGCGCGATGTTCTCCGTTTCGGGAAAAGACCTGAGATACGGGCTTGTAGCGGTAAAAAACATTGGCTACAGCTTCATTAACGAAGTGGTCGCAGAACGGGACAACAACGGGCTCTTCGCCGGCTTTGAGGAGTTCTGCCTTCGTATGCACGGAAGCGACGCTCCTTTTTATCAAAGCAGGGCGGAGGACAGTTTAGATGGCGCCGGTTTTTCTCCGCGCCCGGACCCGCCGCGCGGACAGGCGGAGAAAGCGCTGAACCGCCGGGCCCTGGAGAGCCTGATAAAGTGCGGTTGCTTCGACAGGTTCGGCTTGAACAGACGTCAGCTTATGATGATGTGCCCCGCCGTCATAGATAGCATAACGGAAACCAGACGACGCAACATAGCCGGTCAGATGGACCTGTTCGGGATGTCCGGCGGCGCGGATGAACCGTTTTCGAGCGGGGTCGAAGTCCCCGACATCCGGGATTACCCGAAAAGCGACCTCATGCGCATGGAGCATGAGGTTACAGGTATGTATCTGTCGGGACATCCTATGGACGAGTACAGAGATATCGCAAGACGCGCCGGCGCCGTCAATATCGGCGAGGTGCTGGCCGATTTCGCCCGCGAAGACGGGAATATAAAGTTTCGGGACGATCAGAAGGTCACAGCGGCGGGCGTAATAATATCTGTAAAGACAAAGCCTACGAGAAATAACTCCTTGATGGCGTATGTCGGCCTGGACGACGGTTACGGCAGCATCGAGCTGCTCGCCTTCCAACGGGTCATAGACGATTCCGGCAGCTACATGCAGGTCAGCGAGCCGGTCCTGATTGCCGGCAGGCTTTCGGCAAGGGATGAAAAGGATCCGCAGATAGTATTGGATTCACTGTTTCCGATCACAGGCGCCGCAAGCGTCGGCTCTGCAGGACTGCGGCCGGAAACCGGAGGTTACAAAGCAGGAGTTAATACGCCCGTAAGCGCCGCTGCAGATAAAAGCGGCGGAAAAACGCTTTTCGTAAGGATGCAAAGCGCGGACAGCCCCGGGTATGAGCGGCTTAAGCTTATCCTTACAATGTTTCCGGGCCGTGAGAAGATGGTTATACATTTTGAAGATACAAAAAAGAACATCGGGACAAACTGCATTATACATGACGCGCTTATAGGCGAACTGAGGGAAATGCTCGGCGGAGAAAATGTAGTGGTGAAGTAACTGAGGCCGGCGGAGGCTGCTGCTGTTCACGGGGCGCTTGTGACCCTCGTTATTGTATATATATGTGAAAAAAATGTTGTAATTATCAGGTTTTTATATATAATATTTTCAGGATTGATGAAGGGGTTGTATATTTTATGTACCTGGGCCAGGTGATTGCCGTTACCTCGGGAAAGGGCGGAACAGGCAAAACGACGACTGTCGCCGCTGTTTCTTCATGCCTTGCGGCCCTCGGCTACAAAACGTTGTGCATTGACTTTGATTCGGGGCTCAAAAACCTCGACCTCGCGTTATGCATGACCGATTTCACAGTGGCGGATTTTACTGATGTTGCAGACGGCAGACTGAGCCTCCTTGAAGCCTGCCACGAGTCGCCGCAGTTGCAAAACCTCTTTTTTCTTGCCGCGCCGACTTTTTCCGGTTATGAAGAACCGGACGCTGAATCGATCGGGCCGATGATCGATTCTATCCGAAGCGAGTTTGATTATTGCCTGATAGATTCACCTGCCGGCATCGGGCCCGGTTTCAGGCTCGCAAACGCTTACGCCGATATGTCGATAATCGTCACAAACGGCGAGTTGCCTGCGATAAGGGACGCGCAGCGCGCTGCGGACGAGGTTCGTAAAATGGGCGTCGGCGATATACGGCTGCTGGTCAACCGCGTCAAACCGGAGAACTTCAAACGGATCAGAACGACTATAGACGATGTTATCGACACAGTAGGCGCGCGGCTCATCGGCGCCGTTCAGGAGGATGAATCCGTATTTCAGTCGCTGCATGAAAACATTCTACTGATCTTATACAACAGGCGATCCGCGGCGTATAACTTCCTTGACGTCGCCCGGCGCGTTACCGGCGAAGACGTGCCCCTGCGCCTGCGGCGAAAATAACTCTCCCCCGCGGCAAACTTGCGGGGTATTCTCCGGAACGCATTACCCGCGCCGTAAAACATTTATATTACCGCTGTTTGAATAAACGCGGTTTTCAAACCGTATGAAGGAGTGGTCGAAATGAATATTGCCCTTATGGCGCATGACAGGAGAAAAGAGCTGATGGTGCAGTTCTGTATCGCGTACTGCGGAATACTCGCCGGTCATTCCATATGCGCGACAAGTACGACAGGACGCCTTGTCACCGAGGCGACCGGACTCCCGATAACGCTTTATCTGTCTTGCAATCAGGGCGGCAGCCAGCAAATAGGGTCCAGGATCGCGTATAACGAGCTCGACATGGTGCTTTACTTCTGCGACCCGCTGCTTACGGAGGAATACCAGGGCAGCGTCATGGAGATTGCGCGGCTGTGCGACCAGCACAATGTACCGTTCGCTTCCAATGTCGCGACCGCAGAGGTACTGATACACGGGCTCAAGCGCGGCGACCTCGACTGGCGGGATATCGTCAATCCGAAAACATAGGGGGTGGTAAACGAACATGGAAAGAATCAAACCGCGCACGCTGTCGGGTTTCCTGGAGCTAATGCCCGCTCAACAGGTGTATTTCGACTCCATGACCCGGAGACTGCGCGATTCTTTTTCTCTTTACGGGTTCACCCCGCTTGATACGCCGCTTATGGAGGCGGCGGAAATACTTCTCGCAAAAGGCGGCGGAGAGACAGATAAACAGATATACACACTGCGCAAAGGGGATAATGACCTTGCGCTTCGTTATGAACTGACTGCTTCTCTCGCGAAATATGTCGCAATGAACTATGGCAGGCTGACATTCCCATTCCGCCGCTTCGAGATCGGCAAAGTTTATCGCGGAGAACGCCCGCAGCGCGGAAGATTTCGTGAGTTTTATCAGGCCGACATCGATATAATAGGCGACGGCGAACTCGATGTACTAAGCGAAGCCGAGATTCCGGGCGTTATTTACAAGTGCTTAATGTCGCTGGGTCTCGAACGTTTTTTCATACGCGTCAATAACAGAAAGACTCTCAGCGGCTTCTTTGATATCGTTGGCGTCGGAAACGCGGCGACGGAAGTCATGAGAATCGTTGATAAGCTTGATAAAATGGGCGCGGAAAAGCTTTCGGAAGCGCTGACAGCAGGCTTGGGCCTGTCGGAAGTTCAGGCGGCAGAAATACTCGGATTCGTGACTTATCAGGGCGATCCCTTTGATATCCTGGACAAGTACAGGGGCAGGAGCGCGCTTTTCGACCATGGCGCGGATGAACTGGCGGCGGTGAGAAAGCATGTCGCGGGTTTCGGCGTGCCGGACTCTCATTTCAGGATCGACCTTTCGATAGCGCGCGGGCTGGACTACTACACAGGGACTGTTTATGAGACGACAATGACGGACTGTCCGGAGGTTGGTTCAATATGTTCCGGCGGGCGTTATGACAACCTTGCCGAGTATTACACTGATAGGAAAATGCCCGGCGTCGGGATTTCGATCGGGCTGTCGCGGTTGTTTTTTATCCTGCAGGAGCAAGGCTTGCTGAACAACTCAGTCCTTACAGCTCCGGCCGACGTACTGATCATACCGATGACGGAGGACCTTTCGCCCGCTGTCGCTCTCGCGGCCTCGATGCGGGAGGCTGGACTGCGCGCGCAGATTTACGGTGAGAATAAAAAACTCAAGGCGAAAATAGGTTATGCCGACAAACTCGGCATACCATTCGTCGCGTTTCTCGGCGAGGATGAGATTAGCAGCGGGAAAATTACCGTAAAAGAATTATCAAGCGGCGATCAGACGACTGCGTCGCCCGGCGTCCTGACAGCCGGATTATGCGAAAAAATCACAGCGCTCCGGAGCGGAACGCCTGTGCTTGAAAGATGATTTATAGCTCAGTTGAGAGCTCTTTATGTATGTTTACAAATTATTTAAACTTAATTCACATAAAGTATGCATTACAGGGTTATTATCTAAGCATAACGGAGCGGGCGGACGGTCGTAATTCCCGTCCGGCGCGGCGTCGCGCCGGTACTCCCTCCCCCGGGTAACCCCCCCGGTTACCTTACGGCCGCGGCCGCCTCCCCGTTTGAATGTACCGGAATGTACGTTTCGGGCAATCCCTCAACCATCTTCCTCTCTTTTGTAAATCCCCGATGATTATCGGGGATTTACATTATACATAGTACAGGCGCGGCGGATCGTGAAGAACTGTAACCATTACACCGCCCCGCCGCCGCGAAGCTCGATTATACGGTCGCGCAGCGCCGCGGCGTACTCGAATTCCAGTAATTTCGCGGCGGCGGCCATCTCCTTCTCAAGTTTCCTTATCTCCTCATCGAGTTCGTGCTTTGTCATCTTAACGCCGCTTCCAGCCTTTCTGACGTCAGTCTCACGCTTCGATATCTCAAGAAGGTCGCGTACGCTTTTGATGACCGTCTTAGGTATGATACCGTGAGCCTCGTTGAACGCCCTCTGCTTTTCCCGGCGGTTTTCCGTCTCCTCAATAGCGACGCGCATCGACGGCGTCACACGCTCCGCGTACATAATAACCAGCCCGGACTCATTCCTGGCGGCGCGTCCTATCGTCTGAATAAGCGAAGTCGCGCTTCGCAGGAACCCCTCTTTATCAGCGTCGAGAATCGCGACGAGGGAAACTTCAGGCAGGTCAAGGCCTTCACGCAGCAGGTTTATCCCGACCAGGACGTCAAACTCGCCGAGCCGCAGGTCGCGGATGATTTCCATTCTCTCCGTCGTTGAAATGTCATGGTGCAGATATCTGACTCGTATACCCGCTCCGGTGAGATATACGGTCAGGTCCTCCGCCATCTTCTTTGTCAGCGTCGTCACAAGGACGCGCTCATCCTTCGCCGCGCGCGTGTTGATTTCCCCGATGAGATCGTCTATCTGCCCTTCCACCGGGCGGACCGACACATCCGGATCGAGCAGTCCCGTCGGGCGGATCACCTGCTCAACAACCTGGCTTGAACGCGACCGCTCATACTCACCCGGGGTAGCGGAGACGTAGATCACCTGATTCAGGTGCTCATTGAACTCCGCAAAATTGAGCGGCCTGTTGTCAAACGCGGACGGCAGCCTGAATCCATACTCCACGAGACTCTCTTTCCGCGACCTGTCGCCGGCGTACATAGCGCGCACCTGCGGCAGCGTTACGTGGCATTCGTCGATAAACATAATAAAATCTTCAGGAAAGTAGTCGAGCAGCGTCATCGGCGCGCTGCCGGGCTTCCGTCCCGTTATTATCCGGGAGTAATTTTCGATGCCGTTACAGTATCCTAGTTCAGAGAGCATCTCGACGTCGTACATCGTACGCTGGTGTATGCGCTGAGCTTCTATGAGTTTATTCGCCTGCTCAAACTGCTCAATGCGCTCCTTCATCTCCCGTTTGATCTCGGCGAGCGCCCTTTGCGTCTTTTCCTCTGTTGTAACGTAATGCGACGCCGGGTATATCGCCACATGATTCAGCATCCTTACCGGCGCGCCTGTCACGACATTGACCTCGCTGATCCGTTCGATCTCATCTCCGAAAAACTCGATCCGTATCGCGTGGTCGCGTGAGTATACCGGGAACACCTCCACCGTGTCGCCCCTGACGCGGAAAGCATTGCGTTCAAAGGCTATGTCGTTTCGCTGATACCGGATCGACACCAGTTTCCCCAGTAAATCGTCTCTGCTTCTCTCCTGTCCCGGCCTTAGCGATATCACCATGCTTGAGTAGTCAATCGGGTCGCCGAGCCCGTAAATACAGCTTACCGAAGATACGACGACTACGTCGCGCCTCTCATAGAGCGATGAAGTCGCGGAGTGACGCAAACGCTCGATCTCATCATTTATCGAGCTGTCTTTCTCAATATACGTATCGGTATGCGGTATGTACGCTTCCGGCTGGTAATAGTCGTAATATGATACGAAGAACTCGACGGCGTTTCCCGGGAAAAACTCCTTGAACTCGCTGCAGAGCTGCGCCGCAAGCGCTTTATTATGGGCAAGCACAAGCGTCGGGCGCTTTACACGCTCGATTATTTTAGCCATTGTATATGTTTTTCCCGAGCCGGTGACGCCAAGCAGCGTCTGTTCCTCAAAACCCAGCTCAATACCGTTTACCAGCGCGTCGATAGCTTCCGGCTGCCCGCCGGCCGGTTCAAAATCACTGACTACCTTAAATTCAGGCATATCGTCCCCTGTCCATCCTCTTCCCTATTCCTGCGCGCCGATCCGACGCGTTTCCCCTATTCCGCCCCGTACAATGTCAAGTACTCTTCAATTTTCGAAATGCGCCCGTCGCCTTCCGGCAGCGAGCCGATTATATCGCGGACCGTGATTATCGGATATACGCTGATTCCGTACTCATCGCGCAGTTCCTGCAGCGCTGAGCGCTCACCCGTTCCGCGTTCCATCCTGTCGACCGACACAAACAGCGCCGTAACGGTGATATCAGCGACAGTTTCCAGTAAGCTCAAACTCTCGCGGACGGCTGTTCCCGCGGTTACGACGTCCTCTATTATCGCTATTCTGTCGCCGTCCTTTGGAGAGTACCCGATCAGCGAGCCGCCCTCGCCGTGATCTTTCGCTTCCTTGCGGTTAAAAAAGAAAGGGACGTCCGCGCCATAGTTGCGATACAACGAACCTGCAGCCGCGGCAGCAAGCGTTATCCCCTTGTAAGCCGGGCCGAACAGGGCGTCGGCAGCGACGCCGCTTTGAATAATGCAGTCTGCGTAGTAATCGCCCAGAACAGAAATGTGCATACCTGTTTTATAGTTACCGGTGTTGACGAAATACGGCGTTTTCCGCCCGCTTTTCGCGGTAAAGTCGCCGAATGTCAGCACGCCCGCTTCGGTCATAAATTCAATAAAATCCTGTTTACTTCTCATAATAGTGAAAATGCCTCCTCAGCGATGATCCTTTTACCTGACACTAATGCAGCGTAATGAGCGACCGCTTGAATTATATCACTTTGAAGTGTAACTTGACAACGATTAATCGATTCAGTAGTATGTTACTGCAAAGCAGTAACTAATTAGTACGAGGTATGATGTGCGCATAGGTATTGACATCGGGAGCACGACTGTAAAAACGGTCGTGCTGTCGGAGAACGGTGAACTGCTGTTTCATTCGTATGAACGGCACTTTTCAAAGGTTCGTGAAAAAGCGGCGGAACAGCTCAGGCATGCGTCCGGATTATTCGCGGACGGTCAAACCGCAGTTCCCGCGATCACAGGTTCGGCGGGGCTTGGCGTCGCCAGGGCTGCCGGGCTGCCGTTCGTGCAGGAGGTTTACGCTACTGCCGCCGTAGTGCGCGAACGTCTGCCGGACGCTGACGCGGTTATCGAACTGGGCGGTGAAGACGCTAAGATCATATTCTTCGGCGGCGGTCTCGAGGAACGAATGAACGGTACTTGCGCAGGCGGCACCGGCGCGTTTATCGACCAGATGGCTACTCTTCTGAACGTTACCGTACCGGAACTCGACGAGCTGTCTCTCCGTCATGAAAAGATTTACCCTATCGCGTCGCGCTGCGGCGTATTCGCGAAATCCGATATACAGCCGATACTAAACCAGGGCGGCAGGCGCGAGGATATCGCGGCTTCAATATTCCAGGCGGTCGTTGATCAAACTGTCGCCGGGCTGACACAGGGGCGCGAGTTGACCGGTAAACTAGTCTTTCTCGGCGGCCCGCTCACCTTTATATCCGGTCTGCGGAAACGATTTATCGAGACGCTGGAACTCGACGACGAGCACGCGCTTTTCCCGCAAGACGCGGAATGCTTCGCCGCTATCGGGGCGGCTATTTGCGCCGACGAAAAAAACACAATACCGTTTATTGATATTGTAAGGCGTCTCGAGGACACTGTGGACCGCGCAGGAAGTGAGAACGCTCTTGAACCTCTGTTTCGCTCATGGGAAGAGTATGACGAGTTCTGCTCCCGCCATGCAGGAGCGGCGCCGTCAGCAATCGACGCGGATGCGTATGCCGGCGCTGCCTTTCTCGGCGTCGACGCCGGAAGCACAACGACAAAGCTCACCCTCATAACCCCTGACGGCGCCATACTGTACAGTTATTACGGAAACAATAAGGGCAATCCCGTTTCGATCATCCTCGAGCAGTTGAAGATCATCTATGACCGCTTTGGCGGCAGGGTTTCGATACAGGGTTCCGCCGTTACAGGTTATGGAGAGGAGCTCATAAAAAACGCCTTCAACCTTGACAAAGGTATGGTGGAGACTATGGCGCATCTGCGCGCGGCGAGGCAGTTTGACCCCAACGTCGATTTCATTATCGATATCGGCGGTCAGGACGTAAAATGCTTCAAAATACGAGGCGGAGCCGTAGACAGCATAATGCTGAACGAGGCTTGCTCATCAGGGTGCGGCAGCTTCATTGAAACATTCGCGGTAGCGCTCGGGTACGGGATCGCGGACTTCGCAAAGCTCGGCCTTTTCGCGAAAGCTCCTTCCGACCTCGGCTCGCGCTGTACAGTTTTCATGAACTCAAGCGTCAAGCAGTCGCAGAAAGACGGGGCTTCCATAGAAGCCATATCAGCGGGGCTGTCGATCTCTGTTGTAAAAAACGCCATTTATAAAGTCATCAGGGCGGCAAGCGCGGATGAGTTGGGTAAAAATATCGTCGTTCAGGGCGGTACGTTTCTGAACGACGCCGTGTTGCGCGCCTTTGAAGTCGCGACAGGAGCGGAGGTGACGCGGCCCGCGATAGCCGAATTGATGGGCGCGTACGGCGCTGCGCTGACTGTGCGGGATGAAACGCTGCGCGCCGGAGATAGCGGAAAACTGTCCGGCATCCTTAATAGAAACGCGCTTGAAAACTTCACGCATGAGTCAAAACCGGTGTCCTGCGGCGGCTGCACGAACAACTGCAGTATGACAGTCAACACTTTCGACGGCGGACGGCGGTTCATATCCGGCAACCGCTGCTCAAAGCCCCTCGGATCGGGAGCTTCGCCGGAGCCGAACCTTATGAAGTATAAATACAACAAACTCCGTTCGATGCAAGGCTGTGGAAAAGGTTCAGGCGCCCGCGGGAGGATCGGCATTCCTTTCGGGCTGAACATGTTTGAGAATCTTCCTTTCTGGTTTGAGTTTCTTACCGGTCTGGATTTCGAAGTAGTTTTATCGCCGGAGTCGTCGCGGCAGCTCTATATACTCGGGCAGCGCACCATACCGTCGGACACCGTATGCTATCCGGCAAAGCTAATGCACGGGCATATAGAATCCCTTCTTGGAATGGGCGTAGATGCGATTTTCCTTCCCTGTATGCCGTATAATTTCAACGAGGGCCTGAGCGACAACTGCTATAACTGCCCTGTCGTCGCGTACTACCCTGAACTCCTGGCCGCGAATATGCCAAACTTGAAAAACACGCGCTTCCTGACGCCATATTTCGGGCTTCACAAAAAACGCGGCTTCACAAAAAAATCCGCTGAGTATTTCCGTGAGCAGTTTGATGTTCCGGAGAGCGTGACAAAGGCTGCTGTATCAGCCGCGTATAAAGCATACGCAGAGTTCGTCGCGGACGTTGAATCCGAGGCTGCAGGTTATCTCGAGTATGCGCGGCAAAGCGGCAGGCAAACGCTCGTCGTTGCCGGCAGGCCGTACCACGCCGACCCCGAAGTCAACCACGGTATTGACGAGCTGATTACCTCGCTGGGTCTGGTCCTTATCACGGAAGACGCCGTAGCGAGGCGGCTCGGCAAAGAACCCCGGCGCGTCTTGAATCAATGGACATATCAGGCGAGGATGTACAATGCGGCGCGCTTCGTCCTCACGCAAGATAATATGCAACTTGTACAGCTCGTGTCATTCGGTTGCGGAACCGACGCCATAACGACGGACGAAATGCGGAGTATTCTCGAGAGCGGAGGGAAGCTCTATACGCAGCTTAAGATAGACGATATCAATAACCTCGGAGCTGTCAGGATAAGGCTCAGAAGCCTGATAGCGGCTGTTGAGGCAGGGCCTCCGGCGATATAAAAAGTGTCAGGCATAACGCGTACTGTGTTATTACGCGGAGCGGATAACGGCGGACAGGAGAATAATCGTGGCAAAACTGGCTTATGATGATAACGGGCGGCTCCTTTTCACAAAAGAGATGAAAAGAGAGTACACCCTGCTTATGCCGCAAATGCTGCCGGTCACGTTTACGATGATGAAAAAAGTATTTGAACTTTACGGCTATAAAATAGACATGCTGACCACGACGCACCGCGGTATTGTTGAAACAGGCCTCAAATACGTGCACAACGACACATGCTATCCCGCGCTGCTTGTTATCGGTCAGCTCCTTGAGGCTATAAACAGCGGACAGTATGATAAGCAAAAAATCGGTTTGCTTATTTCACAGACCGGCGGCGGCTGCCGGGCGTCTAACTACATACATCTCCTCAGAAAGGCTCTTGAAAAGGCGGGGATGTCATACATACCGGTCGTATCCGTCAACCTTTCAGGGCTGGAACGCAACCCCGGATTCGGACTGTCCGTACCGCTGATACGCCGGCTTGCGGCCGGGATGATTTACGGCGATCTGATCGTATGGCTGTCAAATCAATGCAAGCCGTATGAATCCTCCCCCGGCTCATCAGACGATCTGACGACGCGCTGGACAAATAAACTCGTCGCAATGTTCGGGCACAGCCGCGGTTTGAGAAAAAAAGAGATGCGCCGCTGTATGGAGGAAATTACCGCCGATTTCGCGAAAATCGAATTGTCGGGCGAGCGCGGCAAACCGCGCGTCGGCGTCGTCGGCGAGATATACGTAAAGTACGCGCCGCTCGGGAACAACGGCCTCGAGCGTTTTCTTCTCGACGAGGGCTGCGAACCTGTCGTTCCCGGATTGACGGATTTTATGATATTTAAGATAAATAACCGCGCGGTCGACGTCGACCTGTATCACGGAAGCAAACTAAAGAAGTTTGTCGCGAGCGCTTTTCAGCGGTATATCGAGGGTCTCCAGCGAGGTATGATCGAGTCAGTAAAAACACAGCCGCAGTTCAGGCCTATGGGATCGTTTTCGGACTTGCAGCGTCTCATTCGCGGCTATCTCGGTTACGGTAACAAGATGGGTGAGGGATGGCTGCTGACTGCCGAGATGCTGGAACTCATCCATACAGGGACGAAAAACATCGTCTGTACGCAGCCTTTCGGCTGCCTTCCGAACCATGTCGTCGGAAAAGGGATGATAAGACGGCTAAAGGACGATTACCCGGATTCCAACATCGTCGCAATCGATTATGACCCCGGAGCGACGAAGATAAATCAGGAAAACAGGATAAAGCTTATGATAGCAAACGCGGGCGGCGTGGATCAAAACCCATGATAACTCCTGCCGCGCTTAGACATTACTGTCAGCCCTCCGGCGAACGCGAGTTGAAGATTGGTGGTACGCAATGCTGTTTAACTCCGTACATTTTTTAATATTCTTCCCGGCAGTCGCGTTGTTCTATTACGTGCTGCCGCACAAAGCGCGCCGGGTATGGCTGCTGGTCGCCAGCTACTTCTTTTATATGTCATGGAACCCGAAATACGCTCTGTTTCTGGCTGTCTCTACTATCATAACATACCTGAGCGGCTTGCTCATCGGCCGGCCGGGTAGTCCGGAGAATGAAGGCAAGCGCAATCGTCTGCGAAAGTACTGGGTCGCCCTGAGTGTTATATTGAATCTCGCTATATTAGTGTTCGTTAAATACTTTGACTTTGCTATCTACAGTGTGAACCGTATCTTCCAGTACATCGGCGTCAGGACGCTGTCGCCCTCCTTCGATGTTATACTGCCCGTAGGCATTTCATTTTTCACATTCCAGTCGCTCACATACACTATAGACGTATACCGCGGTGAAAGCGCAGTCGAGAAAAACCCCGTCAGGTACGCGTTGTTTGTCTCGTTCTTCCCGCTGCTGATCTCAGGTCCCATTGAGAGGTCAAAAAATCTATTACCTCAGATTTCGGAGAAACACAGTTTCGATTACAGCAGCGCGAAGAACGGGCTTATACGCATGGCATGGGGATACTTCCAGAAAGCCGTGATCGCCGACAGGATAGCTGTAATTGTAAATCAGGTGTTTGACAACTATCAGCAGTATTCCGGATTCTACATTGTTATCGCCGCCGTGCTGTTCGCGATACAACTCTACTGCGATTTCTCAGCGTATTCGGATCTCGCGATAGGGGCGGCGCAGATCATGGGCTTTCGCGTGAAGGAGAACTTCAGGCAGCCTTACTTCGCTAAATCGATCCGGGAGTTCTGGCGGCGCTGGCACATCTCGCTCAGTTCCTGGTTCCGGGATTACCTGTACATCCCGCTCGGCGGCGGAAGATGTTCAAGGCTGAAAAAATACCGGAACATAATGATCACGTTTCTGATCAGCGGACTGTGGCACGGCGCGAGTTGGAATTTTGTCGTCTGGGGCGGCCTCCACGGCGTCTTTCAGATAATCGGCGATAGGCTTGGTGATTTCAAAAACAGAGTTTACGGGAAACTTAAGGTAAAATCTGAACCGTTTTCATTCAGACTGGGTCAGGCTATAGTGACTTTTATCCTGGTTGATTTCGCGTGGATATTCTTTCGCGCGACAGGGATTTCCGCCGCGTTCGGTACCGTCAAGAACATGTTCAGCTCATTCAATCCGTGGATAATCTTCGACGGCTCACTCTATGAGCTAGGCCTTGACCACAAGGAATTTCTGATTGCCGGAGCAGCGATCCTGATACTCTTTATAGTCGACAGGATAAGAAGCAGACGCGATATCCTGAAGGGACTATCCTCGCAAAACGCTGTTTTCAGATGGGCCGTATATTTGATACTCGTATCCTCGATCCTGATGTTCGGCGTTTACGGCAATGATTATGTGCAAACGCAGTTTATTTACTTCCAGTTCTGACGTTTCCGCGCTGTTAACACCGGTAACTCTGTGATGATATAACGCTGTTTACAGGGGGCGTTTAGGTCTTGATGAAACAAAAAATAGTATTCGCCGTCAAGGTGATAGTGTTCGCCGCCGTGATGTTTTTGCTGGTATTTCAGTGCGTTATGCCGCAGTATACCGCGTTATATAATGCTGCGATCATAGACAAGTATGACCGGCTGAAAAGCATCGACCGTCCGAAAATAATCCTTGTCGGGGACTCCAACGTAGCTTTCGGATTTGACTCCGAAATGCTTGAGCAGGCCTTTAACATGCCTGTTGTGAACTTCGGCCTCCACGGTAATCTTGGCCAGGTGTTTGTTACCGATGTGATACGCGACAGTATAGGGGAGGGAGACATAGTCGTCATCGCTCCTGCGGGGTATCACTACGACGTGAACAGCCTTGACTGCGTTATGGCGTGGATAACTATCGAAAATCACTATCCGCTCTGGAAAGGCATACCAAAAAACAGATACGCGGATATGCTGTTTGCTTATCCGACGTATCTGAAAAGGGCTTTGAATCTGTTTATCACTAATGAGGGAAACAGGATCGAGGACAGTCCGTGGGGAAGAGTCGATTTTAATGTCTACGGCGACTACAGCCACCCGAGGCCCAGATGTGTTATAGCGGATGACAACTATTCGCAGTTTTTCGGCTCGGAATATCTTGACAAGGGGCTTGCGGCATACTGGAATGACTATAACAGCTATGTCCTGGGCAAAGGCGCGACACTGTATATGAGCGCCCCGCCGATTTTACGCGAGACGCTTGCTGTCGATCTTGAGGCTTTGCAGAAGCAACTTGACGAAGGTCTTGATTTCCCGATGATATCACGACTCGAAGATTACATTTACCCGCTGGAGTATTTCTATGACACGGGCTTTCATATGAACGATAACGGAAGGATGCTGCGAACGCAGCAACTCATCAGCGATCTGTCGGCGATAATCGAATAGCTTGTGAGAACTTGTTTCGCGCTGAAGATACGGCCTCAGCGGCCCAGGAAATCATCAGCATCCAGTACAAAAGCGCTGTTTGTCATGCGCACAAGCTCGTCAAGGCGAATCCTGTCGCTTTTCGATATGTCCGTAAACGCGACGCTGTAGGAGTTCATACCGTTCCGCATTCCCCTGTTTCCCCTTATCTCGCCTTTAGCTTTCACCGGGATCTTTCCCGATATACCGGGCGTCATGGGGTCGATTTGCAAATCAAACCACAGCGAAACGCCGGTCTCATAAGTTATTTCAGTGAGAAAGAGCAGCCCGCCGGCCGCCATATCCAGCACCAAAGCGTCATACCATTCCCCTGAGGCCTCATCTCCGGAGACTTTCGCGGTCACAGACCAGGTATTGGTGCGTACATACGCCCTGTTTAACATAACTCTTCCTCCTATAAATGTATGTTATGATATTAAAACTGTATTAACACCGCCTATTATATCGTAAAATGTAGAAAACCGCAATAAATTCGTTTACATTTGTCGTTAATTTTCACTTTTTTTCATAAGGTGTGGTATTTTGAAGACTCATGAATCAGCGGAGAATTATCTTGAGACCATCCTGATGCTGGGGCAGGACGGAGATACCGTTCGTTCCGTCGATATAGCCAACGAGCTTGAGTATACGAAACCAAGCGTGAGCGTTGCCATGAAGAACCTGCGCGCCAGCGGATACATCGAGGTTGACAACGACGGTCATATCACGCTTACGGACGTCGGCCGGAAAATCGCGCAAAGTATGTATGACCGTCACACCCTAATATCCGACTGGCTGATCCGGCTGGGTGTAGACAGGGATATCGCCGTCAGAGACGCCTGCAAAATGGAGCATGGCATCAGTGAGCAGAGTTTTGAGGCTATCCGGAGGCACATAGAGGGCCGGTAACCGGCGCCTGACGACACTGAGATTGAGAGGTAGAAGCATTTGGAAGCATTGACCGGCACTTACCGCACCGCATATTGCGGTACTCCGCGCGCCTGCGACGCCGGGCGCGAACTGACTGTCTGCGGGTGGGCGCAGCGGCGCCGCGATCTGGGACAGCTTATTTTCATCGACCTGCGCGATCGCTCAGGAATACTCCAACTGGCTTTTGACGATAGTACGGACAGAGCTGTGTTCGAGACCGCCTTTACAGTCCGCACGGAATTTGTGCTTCGCGCGCGCGGCGTCCTGCGGGAACGCTCGTCAAAGAACCCGGATCTTCCGACGGGCGAAGTCGAGCTCGAAGTCAGCGAGCTGGATATCCTTGCGAAATCCGAAACCCCGCCCTTTGAAATAACTGAAAACTCCGACGTTAACGACGCTCTGCGGCTGAAGTACCGTTATCTCGACCTGCGGAGGCCGGATATGCAAAAGTACATCGCCCTGCGCCACAAAGCGGTCAAGGTGACGCGCGATTATTTCGACGAGAACGGTTTTCTGGAAATCGAAACACCCATGCTGACAAAGTCGACTCCGGAGGGCGCGCGCGACTATCTGGTACCGAGCCGGGTCCGCCCCGGAACGTTCTACGCTTTGCCGCAGTCGCCGCAGCAGTATAAGCAACTGCTAATGCTTGCCGGCTTTGACAGGTATATGCAGATCGTCCGCTGTTTCCGCGATGAGGACCTGCGGGCCGACCGCCAGCCGGAGTTCACGCAGATCGACCTTGAAATGTCGTTTGCAGACGTCGAAGATGTTCTCGCTGTGAACGAAGGCTTCCTGAAACGACTTTTCGGGGAAGTACTGGGTGTTCAGGTCCAAACTCCGATACAGCGGCTGACGTGGCGCGAGGCAATGGACAGATTCGGCTCTGACAAACCCGACCTGCGCTTTGACCTTGAGCTATGTGATATAAGCGATGTCGTTAAGAACTGTGAGTTTAAGGTTTTTTCGGAACCTGTCGTGCAGGGCGGGAGCGTACGGATGATTTATATACCGGACGGAGGCGCCATGCCCCGTAAACAGATCGACTCGCTTGCGGAGTTCGTAAAAACCTATGGAGCAAAGGGGTTGGCATGGACAAAGCTCAGCGCGGACGGGAGCGTTTCGTCTTCATTCTCAAAGTTCCTGACCGACGCTGAAAACAACGCGATCCTCGGTCGCGCCTGCGCGGAACCGGGCGGTCTTGTCCTAATCGTTGCCGACGTTAAGGACGATGTAGTTTTCGCGTCGCTCGGCGCGCTGCGCTGCGAGTGCGCGAAGAGGCTGGGGCTTATTGATCGCGGCGTATACAAATTTGCCTGGATCACGGAATTTCCTATGTTTGAATTTTCCGAAGAAGAAAACCGCTTTGTCGCAAAGCATCACCCGTTTACAGCACCGATGGATGAAGACGCCGATATGCTGGAAAGCGATAAAATCAACTGCCGCGCCAAGGCATATGACATAATACTAAACGGAACGGAACTGGGCGGCGGCTCGATAAGGATCAGCACCCCGGAGATGCAGGAACGTATGTTCCGCGCGCTGGGTTTTACCGACGAAGAAGCGGCGGAACGGTTCGGGCATCTGATCAACGCTTTCAAGTACGGCGCGCCGCCACACGGCGGGCTTGCTTACGGCCTTGACCGGCTTGTTATGCATCTAGCCGGCCTCAACAGCATCCGCGACGTTATAGCTTTCCCGAAAGTGCAAAACGCATCCGAACTCATGACCGGCTGCCCCGACGCGGTTGACGAATCGCAGTTGCGCGAACTGGGAATAATAATTAGCGAGTGAGGTTAGACACTAATCAGAGTACATACGCGGCGTCCCGTGAACTGTAACTTGTTTTATAACTATTCAGGGGGCAACTGCAAAGTCGTCATCCTGAGAATCGAAGGATCTTTATTGGCGTTAATGCCACTTCGTGGCAAGATTCTTCGAGCTGAAGCTCTCAGAATGACATAAATCAAGTACCCCGTAAATAGTAACACTTGTTTTGGCGCCTATTCTGTTTTTTTGAAAAATTTTATTGTAATCAGGAGAATTCTATGGTATATTCTTCTTCGGCGGCTGCAAAGCGCCTTTTCAAGGCGCTCCGACAGCCGTTGAAAAAACCGCAATAAAGGGGTATAGCTCAGCCGGTAGAGCGACGGTCTCCAAAACCGTAGGTCGAGGGTTCGATCCCTTCTGCCCCTGCCAAAAGCCTTGCAAG
>Ga0082212_10003913_pt1 | contig 20921 bp, 17 predicted proteins | sample TergutNt197P3_FD_71548 | JGI IMG/M metagenome (GOLD analysis project Ga0082212, IMG submission 71548) | Neocapritermes taracua P3 segment gut microbial communities from Petit-Saut dam, French Guiana - Nt197 P3 | ecosystem: Host-associated > Arthropoda: Insects > Digestive system > Gut ... | reverse complement strand
AATTCATATCAGGTTGATACCAAGCTGCTGAAAGACTTAAACGATAAAACTTCAGGCTATATTGAGGTTATTCAGGATATTACCCAAATGGAGGGTATTCTGAAACAGCAAGCTGAGTTAGAAGCCGCCAGTAAAGCAAAATCATTCTTTGTATCAACGATGAGTCATGAAATGAGAATACCGATGACTGCGATTATGGGAATGGCGACCATCGGCAAAAACACAAGGGATATAGTGCGTAAAAACTATGCGCTAAACAGGATTGAGGAAGCGTCAAAGCATCTCTTGAATGTAATCAACGATGTGCTTGATATGTCAAAAATCGAGGCAAACAAACTGGAGCTATCGCAGGTGGTCTTTGACGTAAGAAACTCAATCCAAAAAGCTGTTTCCTTTAATCAATTCACCATAGAATAAAAGCATATACAGTTTTCCCAGAATGTTGACGACAAAACGCCCCCCTTCTGTGTTGGTGACGATCAACGCCTGACGCAGGCAATAACGAACCTATTGTCAAATGCGGTCAAATTCACGCCCAAAGAAGGCAAAATCAGTCTTGACGTATCATTACTGGGTGAGGAAGAAGGACTCTGTGAACTGCGTTTTGAGGTAACCGACAGCGGAATCGGCATATCTCCCGAACAGCAGAAAAAGATATTCGAAGCGTTTGGACAGGCGGAAAGCAGCACGGCGCGAAAGTTCGGCGGCACGGGTCTTGGCCTTGTTATCACCAAACGCCTCATTGAGCTAATGGACGGTAAAATCTGGGTAGAGTCTGAACTTGACAGGGGAACGCGGTTTATTTTCATCATTAAACTGTATCGGGACGATCAGGGTTTTCATATTTTCCACATGCATACCGGCCATGATGAGAAGGCGAAAGTTTCCATTCAGGATATATACAACAGGTTCAGAGGTAGAAGGATATTACTTGTCGACGATATAGACATCAACCGAGATATCGTGTCGGAGATGCTTTCGGAAACGGGCATCAAAAAAGAAGAGGCTGTGAACGGCCGCGAGGCTGTCGATATGTTTTTTGCCTCAGACCCCGGGTATTTCGATATAATCCTGATGGATGTGCAGATGCCAGTAATGGGCGGATGCGAGGCCGCGAGGGAGATTCGGGCAGCCGATCGCCCGGACGCGAAAACGATCCCTATCCTCGCGATGACAGCGAACGCGCTGACATCCGATATAGAAAACGTTTTAGACGCAGGTATAAACGGGCACCTCGCAAAACCTGTAATATACGAGACGCTTATTGATTTAATTAAATATATGTGCAATTTAAGGTGACATTCAGATTGTCATAGATAATAAGTAGGGAGAGGAGTCAGAATAATGAAAAAATTTAGCCTCATATGTATTGCCGCATTGTTATTGATAACATTGCCGGGCTGCGGTTCGAACACGGCGCCTTCCGGCAGTCAAGACGGAGATAAGGCTACGGCTGCACAAGGCGTTGAAATCGTCGTTGTTTCGCCATTTGACGAATCGGACGGCAACCGGGAAAATTTTGTCAATGCCTATACGGCGTTTGAAGAGCAAACGGGAAATAACGTTGTGGATCTGGCTTCCGCTTCCAACGAAGAGTGGAAATCACGGGTCTTGACGGATTTTGAATCGGGTAACGAGCCTGACGTCCTGTTCTTTTTCGTAGGGGCTGACGCGGACAAGTTGGTTAACGGCGAAAAGGTTGTCTCTATAAGCGATATACGAAAAGAATACCCTGACTTTGCTTCAAATATGAAAGAGTCGCTCATGCCTGTCTCAACCGCTAACGGGCGGCAGTACGCCGTTCCATTGAACGGTTATTGGGAAGGACTGTTCGTAAACAAGAAGGTGCTGAGCGATTGCGGCGTTGACGTCCCGGGGGCGGATTATGAATGGGATCAATTTTTGGCCGATTGTGAAATAATAAAGGAAAAAGGGTATGTCCCTGTTGCTTGTTCCTTGTTTGAGGTGCCGCATTACTGGTTTGAATACTGCACTTTCAATCACGGTAACGTATCGAATCATTCAGCGCGTCCCGAGAGTTCAAACGACGCTGTCGGAAAGAGGTGGGTAGCCGGTCTTTCAGACATCCAAGACCTGTACGAAAGAGGGTTTTTGCCTGAAGATACGAATACCGCTACCGACAGCGAAACGAATCAATTGATGACGGACAATAAAGCGGCTTTCATGATAGACGGTTCGTGGAAGGTAGGCTGGTTCCGCGATAACGCGAAAAATATCGACGACTTCTCCGTCAAATACGTTCCAGCTATGGGGGAACGCAAGACGACCGATATCATAGGCGGACTTTCGATGGGTTACTATATTACGAAAAAGGCATGGAATGACCCGGCAAAACGGGAGGCTTGCGTTTTGTTCGTACAGGCTATGACAACCGACGACGTCGTTTCGTCATTTGCCGCTTTGTCTATCACGGCTCTAAAAAACGGGACGACGCCTCCCGAAAACGCGGATTCGATAGCCTTGTCTGCGCTCGAAATGACCCGGAACTGTACCGGGATCGCCGCCGCCGCGCAGGATCTTTTGTCGCCTGACGCTCGAAAAAACCTTTTCGACGACGTCTCCAGGATAGCCGTCGGAGCCATGACCCCCCAAGAGGCTATAGATAGCAGCCTTGCGCTGATGTAGATTTATATGCATTGCGGCGTGAATAATAATATGTTACCATTGGCTTTACTTAGGGGCATTAGCTCAGCTGGGATGAGCGCTTGACTGGCAGTCAAGAGGTCATGGGTTCGATCCCCATATGCTCCACCATGAATGGAAAACGGGCATTCTGCCCGTTTTTCGGTTTTTATAACGGGTGTGTGGGATCGAACCCACGATGGCAAAAAGGTCCGGTGGACCTTTTTGGTCAAGCCCGCAGCCCTTGCGGGCGCAGACATAAGCGTTGCAGGGCAACGCGCCGATCCCCCTAAGCTCCACCAAAATCTAGAAACTGGCTTGATTTCCGGATTTTAATTTGTGTAGTTGGAGGTCATATACGTATGGAGCAAAAAATTACTCAAAATTCTCGACGCAGCACGCAAACGTTATTTTCGCCGCACAAATCGCGTTGAATGTACGATTTTTTTTCGTAAAATAGCCTAAAATGGGGTGAAACACCTCAAATGGACGCTGAAAATCGTACATTCGGCGCAATTTGTGCAGATGTAATGTATAATTGGAGCTGGGGTGCAATGCATAATTGGAGCTGGGATGTAATTTATAATTGAAGCTGGGATTTTGATAGGTGAGATATAAGGGTCCCCCTGTAAAGAGCTGAGCCGCAGGAGCTGAACCGCAGGAACTGTCCCGGTGGGGTTTGGAGGTTTTGGAATGGATGTAATTATCACTAACGATTCTGCTTTGGAGTTTTGGCGTTTGCACCGCAGATCCAGAGTAAACTTTGTGTTTCGCAAATGCCTGAGAAAGCCGCCATGTGAATCTTCGATTTCCACTGTATTGCATCACGTAGAAACCTGGAACCTGACAATGCCTCTGGATATTATGGTCGGTGAAAAGGGCTCCAGGCGTCCTTCAAAAGCAATTCTGCCTCACGTTTGCTCAAATCCATTGCCGGATAACGCTATCCTTGAGGCGAGCAATGGCCTTTACGTGATTTCACCCGAACTTTGCTTCTTCCAGATGGCCGGCAGATACTCGCTTGCTGAACTAATCGCGCTGGGAAATGAACTATGCGGATCTTATTCTTTACCGCCTATACCTTCTGCCGGAATAGATCAGGACGTCTCAAATCAGCCCTTATACAATCTCCCCAAGCTTACAAACGTAAAGAAACTAAAAGCATTTGCCGCTCGAATGGAAGGATGGCTCGGATACAGGCTCGCTTTAAAAGCCTTGCAATATATCGCTGATGACTCCGCCTCGCCCATGGAAACGATTTTATTTATACTCCTGACTTTGCCGTATAGATATGGCGGTTTTGCCTTGCCAGCCCCGGAACTTAACGGGCGTATTGACCCGGAATATAGAATGGCGCGGTTTTCAGGCGGAAGCTTTTATCGTGGCGACCTTCTCTGGCGCAGCGCCAAAACCGTAGTGGAATACGACAGCGATATGGAACATACTGGTCCGGATAGAATAGCCTCGGACGCTATACGCCGAAACGACCTGGCGCTTTGTGGGTTCACAGAAATCACTGTAACAAAAAGTCAAGTGCAGGATCCCAAGCTGCTTGAAAAAATTGCACGGCAGATTGCCGCGAGAATCGGGAAAGAATTGCGCTATAAAAACCCTGCTTTTGCTAAAACGCAAAGTGGATTGTATCGTGCTTTATTCTGATATATGATTGCCTTTTTGACGCTTACTTATGTACACTTTCACCTTCACTATCGTGGGCTTGGGACATTATGTCTTACTCCCTAAAAATTATGTAAATTATATCCGAGTCGCTGTTCCAGACCTTGAAATTATCAGAGGTACGCTCACGAGTGGATTGTTGTTTCTGAAGATGACAATGCCGATGACATAATAGACCGGATTCATGATAGGAGAAGCGAGTAGTGGCGCGAATGACACCCAGCTTGTCGTTTCCTTTCAAAAAAGACAATAGGGATGGTTCCAGAATGACAGCACCCAAACAACAGAATAAAATTATTACGAAATAATTGATATTTCCCATATTTTTCGTAATAGGAGGACGCCATGGAAATCCGCAGGAATATGTATCTGAACAGACTGATAGAACGGCGTGGGAATGGGTCAATCAAGATTATCACAGGAATCCGTACGCTCTGGCTTAGTACGCCTTTGAGCCGTATATCCTTGCTTCCTCGATGGCGGTTTCCATCTTGCCCAGGCATGTTTTATTCGAGGGGAAAACCCCGAGTATAATGTTTTCATGGGGGCCGAAGGTGTCAATTATCCCCCGGACTTCGCCGCGGATATCTTCCTCGGCAGAATCTTCACGCGCGATATAAAAGTCCGCGCCGACCTCGAAAGACACCCGTCCGGAATACTTCTCCGCGATTGCCTTCCAATCGTTGCAGGGCTGGATCGGATTCAGGATCTGCACCCCGACCTCAAGAAGGTCGTCGATGAAAGCCTCCATCCTGCCGCAGCTATGGTGCGTGTGGATTACGCCTTTTGAGCGAATAGCCTCGCTGATGCGTATGTGCGCGGGTTTGATGAATTCCCGGTATATGTCGATTGAGAACATCGGCCCGTTATTGTGCCCGAGATCGTCCTGAGCGAATATTTCGTCCGGCCTGTACGCATCAATCAGCTTGCCGATCAGCTTCACTTTATAGTCGGCAATTGCGTTGATCAGCTCTTTGTACTCATCCGGATTATCGTACATCGCCATGAAAGCGCCTTCAAACCCAAGAATGTGGTGGGATCTTTCAAAAGGCCCGCTTTCAAGCAGGATCCTGACGACCTTGTTTTCCCTGTCGACGCCTTCCATGTCCGCCGCTGCCGCATCCTCCCAGTCGATTGCGTCAAGATCGGGGAATGTGACAAATTCGCGCCACCTCGCAATATCCTCCACCAAATATGGCAGATGCAGATCAGGCGCAAACCCCAGGCATTGTTCATCCCATACCCAGCTGCACCCAAACCAGTCCTTCCCGTCTATGCCATGCGGCGGACGCTCCCTGACCTCGCTTGAGAAAATCATGTCTATACAATCCGAGACAACAGGAACCCATTCGGGAGCGCCGCTGCGGGTCATAGCCCGCAGCGCGTTTTCCCGTTCGGTCAAATTGCGTTTCATCTTACAAACCCCGTTACTATTTTTTATTGTCCGGCAGATGCGCTATGACGTCATCGACGGTCGTGACAAGCCCCCACATCCGCATCATTTTCCTGAGTGCAATATCGGCGCAGTCCTCGTCACGCTTCGGTGCCCCGGTCGCATCCTTGGGGACAACCACCGAATACCACGCGTTTGTGAGCTGAAGCATTGAATTGTACAAAGTCGAGTGTGCCGTCCACCCCGTCATCACGACATCACGTACGCCAAACTGCCTGAGATACTCATCCAAATGGCTGCCTGTCATCGGGCTGTGCCCGGTGTGGTACAGTACAGCCTCCTCGGGCAGCTTGCCCATTTCAGGTATGATCTCACACATTTTTGCAAGCTCAGGGTTGTCGAGCCGGCCTTTCGGCGCTGTGTATTTGCTCATCTCAAAAATGAAGCCCCATTTCGGCAAGTATCCTATCGGGTCCGGTATGACGCTGATGAATACGACCGGAAGATTCCTTTCGCGGAACGCCGCGATCAGTTTCTTTTGCATTTCGATCGTGTTGAGCCTGTCCATCGCCTCTTTTTCCTGAGCAAACGGTGCGCCTGACATCTTGCCCGTGCCTGCTATGCCGACCTGCATGTGGTTGATCACCAACGCGGGGTTGCCGTCAAAGCTCCATTCGGGAACCACCCATTCCCCTGTTTCCCAACCCGGGATCTTGTCAACTAATTCTGCCATTTCCTACCTCCTAATCTTATTCGCGTTGCAATATATTTACTCTGCTGCTTGTTCCAAGCGCTTATGTAACTTTATCTTTTTACTCTTCCTGGCTGCTATTCATATACCAGGCCTGCGGACTGCTGACTTCGTACTATGGCCTGCGGACTTTACGCTTTGTTCTTTTCGCCTTATGCCGTATGGTATTTTGTTGTGTTTTGTCGGTCTCGTAATTATTGTGCGGTACCCCATTCAAATCATTTCAATGCCGTTCAATACCGGCCAATGCCGGCAAGAGCCCTGGCTACCCTGCTATTGCAGGTTGATACGGGATCTGTAAAAACGAATCGTACTTCCCTCCTGTATGGATGATATGCCGCCCTTTGTTGATTGTGTTGAAATCGAAAGGCTCGTACCAGTCAAAGCGCTCGTAGTACCCCATGACTTCCACGCGGATTTTTTCCCCGCCATGCCAGATACGCGCTGTCGGCCAGATATCAATATCGACAGGCACAATCTCCCCCGGGGAAAGCTTTTGCGGGTTGTTGAGCGTCTGGTATGGCCTGTGTTCGGTTGTCTTTTCATCATCCAGTTCACGCAAGGAGACCCTGAGCCTTCCCGGTGCGCCCGGGTGCGGATGCCCTTGCACATTTGTCGGCAGCCATTTCCCGTCGGCGCCCATCTTCTTGACCGCAACGAAAAGATCCAGATCGTCGTTGCCTTCCGCTTCGAGCCAAAGGTGAAGCTTCATATGCCCGATGACCTCGGTCTCCTCCGGCACATTGAAATCGAATACCGCCCTGTCGTCGCCCGCCGGCGGGCTTTCCCTCTGCATGTTGAAACAACCGTCGGCGCGGGGCTCAAAAGCCGCGGGGCCTATATCGGCACAATATGAAGCAATCCTTTCCTCTGCAGCCTCCTCTTCTTTCATAGACCCGTCAGAAGCGTCAAGCCAAAGCTTTTTATATATGGTCCCCGGGAGCGGGAAATCAGCAGCAGCCCGCCTGGCTTCATGGTCGCGGTCATACGCGTCCATGACGTCAATCCGAACACGCGGGGTCGATTCCCAACCGTTGCGTATACCTTTGAGATACCGGTCAAAAAACATCCTCAGGTCTTCGATATTTTCTCGCGTATAGTAGTCCGGCCATTCAAACTCGCGGTGAACCCGCAGCCACTTCTCCGTTGAACTTATGCCCGCGAACCCTTCGAGCGCGCCATACAGATGGAAGTGGTTCCACCCGCCTGTGATATAGGCGGGGACGTCTATCTTCTCTATTTCAGCTACCTTGTCAGCCCAGTACGCGTCATACAGAGGGTGCTCAAGCACCATCCTGTAGTGGTCCTCCATATAGCCCTGGCCGTACATCATGCCAAACAGATATGGGTTGAACCCACATTCAGAAATGCCGCCTACCGAGAGCATTTGACGATAGTTGTCCATCGTGCCCTCCCAGGGGGCGATGCACGCGAGATGCGGCGGCCTTTCCGACGCCGCTTTCCACTGAATTACAGCAAGGCCCGAATTGCCGGAGAACCCGACTTTTCCGTTACACCACTCGAGTCCCGCCAGGAATTCTACGAGGTCGTATGCGTCTTGTCCTTCAGAAGACTCAGACAAAGCTATGTCGCCTTCTGAATTGTTCGTGCCGCGCTGGTCGTAGTTTGCCACCGCGTACCCATGATGGCACCAATACTCAGGGTCGGGGCCTTCAAACTTTGCGTTTTTTGAAAACGATCCGGGGGGGACGCCGAATGATTCGTATTCAACGTCGGGGTTGTCTGAGCAAGCACGTTTCCCGTAAAAGCTGTACGAGATGATGACCGGCACATCCTTCCGCCCCTCCGGCCTGAAAATATCACAGTATGTTTTCACGCCATCCCTCATGGGGACCATCACGTCCTGCTCGCAGATGATACCGGGGCATACTTCGTATGTCCTTGGATTGAGCTCGGGGAAATCCCCGAACCCGTCTCTCATATAGACCGGGTTGCGCCCTTCGGCCAGCGCCCGCGCCGCAGCCTCCCCGGGATTCGGGCGTGGACGCAGCTTTTGGTAGATGACTTCGATTTCCTCTCCGCCAATGATTCTTTTTTTACGGATGAGACCGCTCTCAGACATGATATCCCCTCTTTCTGTTTTTCAGCGCTCCACTAATTCCACTAACTCTACTATTTGATATACGGCAGCTTTTCAGGATCCGGAAGACCCTTGGGAGCGTCGTACTTTTTGATTTTGTCTATCACAGCGGTGGTGTCCGTGCAGTGCGCGAGCGCCGCAATCAGGACCTTCACCGCCGCCTCCGCCACGACTTCGTCAAGCCCTTCGTAGAACTCGGGGGTGCTCGGCGGCACACAGCAATAGGACGCGTCGACCGGGACAATGCTGTTAAAATACTTGTCCGCCGCGACCGCGCATGAAGTGAGCACGACGGATTGCTGTGCGAATCCGGTCCATATGACCGTATCGACTTTCAGCTGGTGCAAAAGCAGTTCAAGCCCGGAATTTGTGAACGGGTGGACGTTCCAGCTATAGCTGATAAAGTCCTGCTTGGCGGGGCCAAGCTCAGGCATCACCTCAAGCCCGCGCCTGGTCCATTCGTCCGTAAAGAAGTCGACAAATTTACCGTCATACCTTTTCAGGTATGCCGCTTTCTGCTCCCGGAACATATCGCCGTAGGCATTAGCGTAGGGCAGCGGGATCGGCACAACATTGCAGAAGATGACCGGCAGGTTCTTTTCATGGAACGCGTCAATGAGTTCCCTGCATTTGTCGACCATTTTGGAGTCATCAATACCTTTTTTCGCGGGCGGCCCCCAGTTCGGCAGGAACATACCCTCCCCCGCGAGGCCGAGCTGCATATGGTTCAGGCACAGCGCCGGCTTCCCGACAAGTTCAAAGTCCGCGTGGTCCTTGCGCAGATGCTGTGTCGATCTTATTTCGTCTTTTGTAGCCATTTTTCTTATTCCTTTCGATTTCTTATAACTTGTTACTCTTTTCGTTCATCCCCGCAAGCAGCTCTTCCGGCGCGAAAGGCATCTTTTCAAGCCAGACGCCCGTGGCGTCGTATATCGCGCCCGATATCGCGCCGCTGACGCCAATCATTCCCGACTGGCCGACGCTTTTTGCGCCAAAAGGCCCGTACTCACATGGATTCTCAAAAACGATGACGTCGAGGTCGGGCAAATCCAAAGCTGAAGTCAGCTTATAGGTGTTGTAGTTATTGCCGCGCACCTCCCCGTTTTTATCAATGGCCAATGATTCAAAAAGTGCGTGGCCATATCCCATGGTGACGCCGCCCTGAAGCTGGCCCTCTACACACATTGGGTTGATTGCTATACCGCAGTCGTGGCAAATCTGCATTTTGTCGACATAGATGTCCGCGGTCTCCTTATCTACCCTGACGTCAGCCATCACGACGCCGACAGACATCGGGCTGACTTCGGCGCTGTATCGCGCGATGACCGAAATATGCTCGCTTGCGCCCTGCTCGACCACGATCGATTCATATGAGAGTTTTTCCACCGGCAATGAATTCGAAGGCGTGTCTTTCTCAAAAATGATCCCTTCTTTAAGATCGAGTTTTTCCTTTCCCAATCCCATATGCACAGCGGCCTTCTCGAGGATTCTTTCTTTTAGCATCCTTCCGGCTATGGCAAACAAATTGCCGAACCCGAAATTGCCGGAATTACCGCCGAGGCCGATGTCGTACAGCGAGCCTTCGGTCCTGGAATGCAGAATGCGGAACCTATCGAAAGGCAGCCCCGAAGTCTCGGCGCCGATTTGTGCCGCAGCCCCGAACATATTCATCCCGCCGTCAGGACAGTTCAGCGTCACTGTGACCGTGCCGTCCTCCTCCAGCGTCATGACGCACTGACGGTCGTTCATTTCATGAGGCTGGGGGCCGCTGACGTCCATGTAGTCGCAGATGCCTATCCCGCGCAGCCATCTGCCGTCGTCCTTCGGGCGAAGGCTTTTCTCTTTCCAGCCAAAGTGCTCGGCGGCGACCCGCATGACTTCGTCCTGTGTTTCAAGGCCGATACCCATGGTCGCCGGGGTCTTGCCTTCATGCTCACCGTCCTTAGGCGGCGCGGGCGGCAGATTGACTTTGTAATTTTTAAGGCGCAGCTCTACCCTGTCCATGCCAAGCTCTTCAGCCGCCAGATCCATCAGGTGGGATAGTATCGTGATGACTGTCGGAGAACCATACCCCCTGATCCCACTGGTGCCGGGGGTATTTGTGTAGACCATTTTTGCCAGGCCCCTGAAGACAGGCAGGGCAAATTGGCTGGAATACGCGCCCATCGCGGGCGGCATCAGATTGGCGCTTCTGTTGAAGTATGAGCCGCTGTCCGCAATGATGTCTTCTGTTGAAACAAGCAGCCGCCCTTCCTTCGTGAAGCCGAGTTTGCCGTGCAGGTGGAACATCTCGCGGCATGGCACATGGAGAACCACTTCGTCGCGGGTAAACTCCAGCCGGACGGGCTTGCCCGCTTTCTGCGCAAGCAGCACCGCGAACGGGACTATAACAAAATTGGCCTCCCCAAAGAACCCTCCCGCATACTCGCTTATAATATTTACTTTTGATTCAGGCAATCCCGCGATGCTCGCTATCTGCCTGCGCAGGATGAAAGGCCGCTGGTGCGCGAGCCAGACTGTCAGGTCCCCGCCGGCCCCGAACTCCGCCACGCAGGTGAGCGGCTCAAGAGGCATCCCATGCTGGCGGGAAGGAAGAAAATTGCATTCTACAACGACATCTGATTCGGCAAGCGCCGCGTCCGCATCACCCCTGTTCCCGGGGAAGGCATCGTATTCCATCGATACGTTGCTTTCCATCCAATCGTGCACGAGCGGCGCGCCTTCCTTCATCGCGTCTTCAACGTCTATCACAAAAGGAAGTACTTCATAATCGACCTTGATCAGTTCAAGAGCTTTCAGGCAGGTTTCCTCGTCTTTCGCCGCCGCGGCCGCTATGATCTCGCCCTTGTAGTGGCACTTGTCCGGAACAGGCATCATATCGTTGACATTGTCATGCCTTGCGGCTTCCGGGTCCCTTGCGCAATATTGCAGGCCCGCGGGGTTGTACTTCATATCAGGGGAATTGCCCGCTGTGATGACGGCAAATACTCCCGGGAGCTTTTCGGCCTCCGAAATATCGATGCTCCTGATCCTTGCGTGAGTGTGAGGGCATGCCAGCGTTTTTCCGACAAGGGCGCCGGGACGCTGTATGTCATAGGTGTATTTCGCGGCGCCTGTCGCCTTTTCCATGGAATTCCTGTACGGCAGACGCTTGCCCACATATGTGAACTCTTCTTTTGCCGCATCGGTTTTATAATTATTTGTAGAAGGCATCAGGCTTCCTCCCCTCTCATACGTGCCGCAGCAAGCTCTATAGCCTCGACGATCTTTACATAACCGGTACATCTGCACAGATTGCCGCCGATATGCTCTTTGATCTCTTCCTCTGTAGGATTATTGTTCCCGTCAAGCAGGGCTTTTCCCATGAGGATCATGCCCGGAGAACAGAAGCCGCATTGGATTGCGCCGGTATCTATGAATGCCTGCTGGACAGGATGAAGCTCCCCGCCTTTGGCAAGCCCTTCGATGGTCGTCACGCTTTTCCCGCGAACAGCTACAGCGAGGGTCGAGCATGAGAGGAATGGTTTCCCGTCGACGAGAACCGTACACGACCCGCATTCCCCGCAGCGGCAAGCCTCTTTTGTCCCCGTAAGCTGCAGCTTGTCCCGCAGGACTTCGGCAAGCGTGATATGCGGGCCGTCTATATATATTTCATGGGCTTCGCCATTCACATTCAAATCCAGGACAAACCCTTTTTTATCAAAGCTCGTCATTTTTCCGCCCTCCTTGCTGATTCAAACGCTTTGTGAAGCGCCCGCTCCGCCAGAATCGGAGTGACTTCCGTTCGATACTCCTTTGTCGAGCGAAGCCCGGAAGACGGGTTCATGCTTTCTACCACCGCCCTTGACGCTTCTCTCGCAAGCTCATCGCTTGCAACATGGCCTATAAGCATTCCCTCCGCTTTTTTCGCCCTGACAGGGGTCGGGGCGACCGCGCCCAGCGCAATCCTTGCCTCCTTGCAAATATCACCTTCTAAAGTGACAACGACGGTCAGTGTGATTTTCGCGATGTCCGCATGCGTCCTCACCCTGTTTATAAATGCCGCTCCCGTCCTTTTTTCATGCGCCGGGATGCACACGCCTGTCACAAACTCGCCGCGCTTCAGGGTTGTCTTGTTTTTGCCGGGATAGAAAACGCACAATTCTTCTCTACGCGTTCCCTCCGGCCCCGCTATCAACAGTTCAGCCCCGTATGCCATCAGGGCCGGCGCCACATCGGAGCCGGGGGTCGCCACACAGAGGTTACCGACCGCAGTGCCCATATACTTGGACTGGACCGACGTGATCTGGTGGATTGCCTCGCGTATGGCAGGATACTCCTCCTTCAGCTCGCTTGATGTGTCCAGAAACTGCAGTGTGGTCATGGCGCCGAATTCCAGCCCGGAGACGTCGTCATATCTGAAATATGACAGATCCGTGATGTTCCGGATGCTGACGAGGCAGTTCGCGCTGATGGAGCCGGTGCGCATCTTTGGAAGCAGGTCTATGCCGCCCGCAATGATCTTTGCTTCATCGCCGTATCTGTACAGGATATCTGCTGCTTCCTGAATGGAATCAGGCTCGTGATACTCAAATCTGTTAAGCTGGATTCTGCTCATTTTCCCTCCTCTGTATAGTACCGTTAATATCGTCCATACTTTTTGGCTTCATCTTCTATGATTGCGTCGACCCCCTCTACGGTAGACTGCATGACAGCTGAGCCTCCGAGGTATCCTCCCCCTCCGCCAAGCAGGTCTATCGCCCTGCGCACAGCGGCGCGGATGTCTTCCTCTGTCGCGTCCGGCGCGTCTGTTGCCTGAGGGTCTATCCCTCCCGCGAAGATCAGCCTGTCGCCAAATTCGGCCTTTATCTTTTTTAGATTATTTACCGGGCTGACCGAATGCCAACTGTCGACTCCAATCTCGACAAGGTCGCCTATGATGGGTTCTATATAGCCGCATGAGTGGTGCATATAGTAGATGCCGAGCTCGTGCGCTGCCTCCACCATTCTCCTTTCGGGCTCCTTAAAAACCTCCCGCCAAAGCTCCGGCGAGAAGAACATATTCTTCTGGTTGCCCCAATCGTCGTGCATCATGAGAAAGTCCGGCTGAAGGTATTTTTTGTGGAATCCAAACTGCTCGATCCGGTAGTCCGCGTATGAGTTCACAAAATCTTTGTATGCGTCCAAATTGTCGTACAGGGCCATGAGCCCGTTTTCGAAACCCATAACGGCGTTGATCCGTTCGAACGCGCCCATCGGGCATACAACAAATCCTGCCCGTTCTTCCCTGTCATGCCATATCGCGTTTGTCCGCCCGGCCATCGCTTCCCAGGGGAGCCCGGACACAGACGGGAACCGGAGATGCTCCCGCCATACAGAGATGTCTGAAAATAATTCCTTGCCAAGCACCACATGGGTCATCAGAAGCGGCTGGTTGGGGTCAAGTTCCCACTCGACCCCAAACCAGTCTGTACCATCCTCGAACAAAGAGCGATCATTGATTTCCGGCAGCGGGATAAGCTGGCTTGCCGTATTGATCATAGGCACCCATTCAGGCATTCTATGCTCCCATACGCGCATCATATTTTCACGTTCGTTCATTACAATCCCTCGCTTTCAGTTGATACTGTATCATTTGCATCCTCACATTAGGGTCTTTGGCCTGTTAGTCTGTATTTGCTCATAATACCGCTACCCCAGATACGCAGCCCTTACGACGTCGCTGGTCTTTATTTCATCGACTACGCCCTGGGCCACAAGTTTCCCGACTTGCAGGGCATAGCAATAGTCGGCAACGCCAAAAGCGAGGTGGACATTTTGTTCGACCAGCATGATGCTGATGCCTTTTTCCCTGTTGACCTCTTTTATGGCCTCGCCTAATTGTTCGATGACGACCGGGGCAAGCCCGAGAGATGGCTCGTCCAGGCAAAGAAGCTCCGGCGCTGCCATGATGCCGCGGGCGATGGCCGCCATCTGCTGCTCGCCCCCCGAAAGCGTGCCTGCTTTCTGCTTCAGACGATCCTTCAGCTTCGGAAACAGTTTGTACACGTATTCAAAATCCTGCGCAATCCCATCCTTGTCCTTTCGGCGTGTGGTTCCGATCAACAGATTCTTGTACACGCTGAGGTGGGGAAACAGCCGTCTGCCTTCCGGCACAAGAACAAGGCCGCTTCTGACGATGGTTTGTATTTCGCTCTTTGTGATGTCCTGGCCCTTGAAGTCTATGCTGCCGCCGGCGGCAGGGACGACCCCCGCGACCGCGTTCAGCGTTGTGGATTTCCCCGCACCGTTTGCCCCGATCAGCGTAACGATCTTCCCTTCCGGCACGGTCAGGCAAATATTGTCTACGGCCACGGATTTTCCGTAAACGACCTTCAGGTTTTTTATTTCAAGGATATTATTCAAATGTAACACCCCCGAAATAGGTTCTGATTACATCCGCGTTGTTCTTAACTTCTTCTGGATCCCCTTCGCAGATTTTTTCTCCGAAGCTTATGACCACAACTCTGTCGCAAATGGACAGCACCTGCATATTATGTTCGACAACCAATACTGTCATGCCTCTGTCACGCATCGACTTGATGGCTTCCAGAGTAAGGCGTATCTCTTCAGGGTTCATTCCCCCAAGCGGCTCATCAAACATTAGCAGCTTTGGTTTTGACGCCAGCGCCCTCGCAACCCCAAGCATCTTTTGGTATCCGTGCGGAAGATTTTTCGCAAGCTCATATTTGAACGGGGTCAGACGCAGGAATTCTACGATTTCATTAGTGGATTTTATGATTTCCTTTTCGTTTGAAAGGTGTTTTTTCGTATTGAAATATACATTAAACGCGTTTGAATGCGGGTGCAGATAGTGCGCGGCGCCAATATTTTCAACAACAGTGAAGTCCCCAAAAAGGGGATTGAGCTGAAAAGTCCGGCCGATGCCCAACTTTGCCACCTGATGCGGCGCCATTTTTGTTATATCTGTGCCTTCAAAGACTATGCTTCCTGAATTCGGTTTATGAATCCCTGTAATCAGGTTGAAAAAAGTGGATTTTCCGGCGCCATTCGGTCCTATCAGGCCAAGAATCTCCCCTTTGTTTATATGGAAATCAAGGTCGGTGATTACATTCAGACCGCCGAACCGCTTGCATAATTTTTTTGTCTCAAGCAGCGCCGTCATGAGTCAACCCCCGGGCCGTCTTTAGCGTCTTTACCGTTTTTACCGTCTCTGCCAGACCACTGCCGTTTACGGAAGCCTGCGTTTTTTATCCTCTCGGGAATGCTAGCAAGCCCGCCAATCAGCAGGTACGCTATGACGATCATGGCAATAGATGTAACTATAGGCGCCCACTCGCCCACAACGCGGGAAGCCTGCGGGAGAATCACAAGTATGATTGTCCCTATGATCGGGCCGATGAACTTATCCTGGCCGCCGACCAGTACGTACATGAGGAACCAAAGCGTAGCCAGTATCCCGAATTCCTTCGGGGACGCTGACCCGTTATAAAGAGCGAATGAAGCGCCGGCAATCCCGGCGAAAAAATATCCGAAGCCAAATGCCAAGCCTTTAAAATACACCTTGCTGACGCCCATAGCCCCGGCCGCGTCTTCTGATTGGGCTATGGCGCGCAGTGTCATGCCAAGGCGGGAGTGTTCGAACCGGTACATGCAAATGCAGCTGACTACAGCAAGGATGAGGAAGAAATAATAATATGCATGTATGTTCGGAAGAAAGCCCGGGATGCCGCTCAGGCCGATTATCGCGCCTGTGACTTGCATAGACGAGAAAACATAAATAATCGCGATGCCAAGAAACATGCTCGCCATCACATAGTACACGGATTTCAATCTGACAAACGGAAGGCCGGTCAATACGCCGATTATCATCGCCGCTACCCCTCCGAGAGGAATCGTGACATACGCCGGCCAGCCGAAGTTTATCGCGAGCACCCCCGCTGTATACGCGCCCACGCCAACAAAAGCGGACTGGGCAAACGAGGGGACGCCGGCCAGCCAAACTGTACGCAAGCTGACGGCGCCTATGGTCCTGACGAAAACAAGCATGAAGACGTTTAGCCAAAACCTCGTCGAGACAAACGCGGGCATTGCTGCCCAGACGACAATCAGGATCAAGTACGGCAGGAAAGCGTATATTTTTTTTCGGATGTCCGCTGTATTATGATTATGCATCTATGCGCCTTCTTTCAGCTCATGCCCGAACAGGCCTGTCGGCCGCATCAGGACCAGGGCAAGTACAAAGACTGCCGTTACTGCCGAAGCGGACGCGCCTTGCATATAGATAGGCAGGATAGAGTCGAGAAAACCCATTATGAAACCTGTGACAATGAGTCCGTTCATACTCCTGCTGCCCGCACCCGAAAGCATTACTACCATGAGGATACGGGTGAGCATTTCGTCACCCATTGTCGGAGTTATCGGCCTGATAGAGCCCAGCAACGAGCCCGCGACAGCCGCCATAACGAGGCCCATGGCACAAACTATGGCTGAAACCCTGTTTATGTTTATCCCCTGCAAGGCTGCGGCAAGGCGGTCTTGAGCTATAGCTTCCATTTGTCGGCCAAGGGCTGTTTTGTTCACTATAATCAAAACCGCAATCAGGATGCCAAGCCCGATGAAGAGTATCAATAATTTCTCATTGCTGGTCGGCACTCCAAAGACAAAGGTCCTTCCTTTCAGGAATGAGGTGATGATTATGTCCAGCGTCCCGGTATAAATAGAGAAGACAGTTTGCGCGGCCGTGATGATGGCGACCGCAATCATAATCCCTCCGTTTATATTGTTCATAAAGGGCCTGAACACGGCCTTCTCCATGAGGATGCCGATCAGGGCTAAAATGATTGCCGTGAGGATGAGCGCCGCCCAGTTGCTGACGCCTGTCCAGCGAATGATGTAGAAACAAAGGAACGCTGAAATCATAACGAATGCCCCGTGGGCAAAATTCAGCGTTCCCATCATGTTGAATATAAAAGCGAAACCAATCGCCATAAGGATATACATGAACGACAAAACTATTGTATTCAGAATAATATTGCCCAGAATATCCAAATTAATCTACCCTGCCTTCGCTGATTACCATTCAGAGAAGCAGGAGGATAAGGAGGAACCTCCATGCTTCTCTATAATTTATACAACCGGTCTACGGAATATATGTCTCTGCAAATCCCAGGAAAAGGGGTATGCCGTCTTCCTTCATTGCGCTTTTGCCCGGAGGCGATGCAACGGCGCGTTTTGAGCCCATCATTTGCTCGCCGCAAACAGGCCCCTTGCCATACATGGTATCAATCGAATCCTGGGCCTGCCAAGTTGCCATGACTTCGTCAACGTCGGTCGTCCCGGCGATGCTCATCATTTGAAGCAGGATGTACAGGCTGTTGCAGGAGTTTGCGGTGAACGACAGCGCACTCTCCGCGCCGAACATTTCCTCATATTTCGCGCGAACCTGTTTGAAAACCTCAGTGTTCTCGTCGGCATTCGCCAGCGTCCCGCAGGAGACAAGATCAGTAGCTTCGCCGGCGACAATCGAGAAAGTGACTATGTTCATCGGATTGCATAGTGCGCCTACCATGTCGCTCCCAAGAGTCCTGAGTTCTTTGACAATACCCGCGTTTGAAGGCAGGCCGCCCATCGCAACGAAAGCATCCGCGCCGGTTCTTTGCGCCGCGAGCGCGACCGCTGAATAATCTGTGGCGTCATTCGGGAAAATTATTGGGGTGGGCACGACCGATATCCCAAGCCTCTCCGCGGCCGGCGTGATAAATTCGTCATTTATCATCTGGTTGACGCCGTTGTCTTCCTGTACGTAGACTACAGTCTTGGCGTCGGGAAACGCGTTGTGCAGCGCTTGCAATCCGGCGTCAAACCCGTCAAAGACCCCTCCGCGGCTCCAGAACATATGAGGAAACTGAGGCCCCGCGAAAGTCGGTTCGCTTGGCATCTGGTTGATGTGCATGATCCCGAGTTCTTCCCAAAGGTCACCAAGCCCTATTGTCATAAAATCGGTTGACACAAGAACGAATTTGAGATTCTGGTCGGCAAGATACTCAAGCGCGGCCCTCGCCTGGGAAGGGTCGCTTTGGAAATCGGAGTTGACCATTTCAATTTTGTACTTTTTGCCGCCGATATCCCAGCCTCCCATGTCGTTGTTGATCAGGTCAACATACGCGACGAGTTCGTCAATATTCGAAATGTCAATTGAAGAGAACCATCCGGACTGGCAGACAAGGTGTCCAATCTTTAGCGTCTCTGTCGCCTCGGAAGACGTGTCCCCCGCAGCAGGGGCGTTCGAATCAGGCGCTGCGGCTGAAGGTGCAGATGTATCCGGGGCGCTGCCGCTGCCGCCGCTGCCGCCGCACGCGGCGAGCGCGAAGCTGAGAATCAACACTAATAGAACAATCATTATTTTTTTAGCTTTCATATTTTTCCTTCCTCTCTTTTTCTCTTGTGTGCCGATGACTCCGGCCGATTTTCGCATGAGACGCCGGAATTTTCCATATCGGCTGACAACCCGGATTGGGTGTTATAAAAATTATCACATGAATGTCTTTTGAGGATAAATGTATTATTTTAATAGTTTAATCGAAAAAAACACTTAAACGCCGCCGGGCGGCTGGCTTTTCCGCTACGGATACTGTATCCTTACAACATCAGAGCGGTACTCCGGCTAAAGTGGAGACACTATATAGTATAAATGGATACGAAATCTCTAAAGTTTTTTCTGGCGGTGGCAGAACGGCGCAACTTTACGAAGGCGGCGGAACAGCTGTATATTACGCAGTCGGCGCTCAGCCACAGTATCGCTGAGCTTGAGGCTGAACTCGGCACAAAGCTTTTCCACAGAACCACGCGCTCCGTCAACCTTTCGCCTTCAGGTGAAATCCTGTATAAAAACGCCAATGATTTCATATCACGCTTTGAGAAGATTGTCACGGAAATCCGCAAGGTTGATTCCGGCACAACCGGGGAAATTGCCATCGGTCATCTGTTGTCGCCATTCAAGGATTTCCTTCCCGCAAGCACAAAACACTTTCAAGCCGAATACCCGGATATAAAGATCCGGTTTATCCGCAGGAACCTGGCACCGCTTTCAGAAGCCCTGGTCCGGGGGGAGATTGACGTGCTTTTCACAATGTCTTTTGGCGTGGACGGGACCGACGGCGTTGAATGGAAGCCTCTGTACCCCGACGGCATGTCGCTGGCGCTGCACCCTGACCATCCGATGGCAGATTCAGATACGATTGATTTTGCGAAACTTGCAGGTGAGAATTTCATTACGCTTGAAGAGGGGGAATCCCCCAAATTCCATTCGATGATGATGCAGGTGTGCGCCGCGCGCGGGTTCATCCCAAACTTTGTCGCAACGCCGCCGGCCGTCGATTCCGTGCTTATGGACGTCAGGGCCGGCTTTGGCATCGCAATCATGCCGACCAGTGTCGGCGCGTACTATAAACACGACCTGAAATTCATTGAGCTCGAAGGCGAAGACACAAAATTCTACGAGGCCGTCGCATGGAGAAAGGACAACGAAAACCCAACGGTCCCGCTGTTCCTTTCATCCCTCGACCGGTTTCTGGGTATTTGATTATTTGATTTTTTCTGCATTCCGCCGCCATACGCCAGCATAAATTCGGCACACTGAAAACCTAGTAAAAAAACACGGCGGGCCGGAGGCCGGAGGCCTTGTGTTCAAATGTGTTCAAGTTGCTTGACCAATCATGTTAAATGAAGGAAAATACTAGATACGAAGTATTGATACTCTGACCCGGGGGGAGTGGGCAGGGCGGCGTGGGAATGTATGAGAGAAATAATTGAGACCAGGCGGGACGAGTGTACGGGCTGTAACAGGTGCGTGCGCGATTGCCCTCATCCGGGATACGCTTGAGCGGTTTGAAACGGTTTGGGAGAGCGTGGAGAGCGTGGTCGCGATAATAGACGCCGGAACCCGCGAAATATTGGAGGTCAATACGGCTGCCGTCCGTATGTTCGGGGGATCAAGGGAAACCATAATAGGAAACCGATGCCAAAATGTTTTCTGCCCGGCGGATCAATGCCCGATATTGGAACTCAATCAGACCATAGACCGCTCGGAGCGGAAATTCAGGAAAGCGGACGGGACGCTCATGCCAATCCTGAAATCCGTGGCGATGATACATTACAACGGCAAACCCGCGCTGCTGGAGAACTGCACCGACGTGTCGCATATCAAGGAAGCGGAGGAACAGCAGCGCCTGCTGGAAACAACCGAACAGGCAAATCGCGCCAAGTCTGCGTTTTTAGCCAATATGAGCCATGAAATGCGCACTCCTATGAACGCCATCATTGGGATGACCTCCATAGGGCTGTCCGCGGCGAAAATAAACCGCAAGGATGAATGT
>Ga0082212_10003912_pt1 | contig 20924 bp, 16 predicted proteins | sample TergutNt197P3_FD_71548 | JGI IMG/M metagenome (GOLD analysis project Ga0082212, IMG submission 71548) | Neocapritermes taracua P3 segment gut microbial communities from Petit-Saut dam, French Guiana - Nt197 P3 | ecosystem: Host-associated > Arthropoda: Insects > Digestive system > Gut ... | reverse complement strand
ACCACCCCCCCCCCCTCTTTGCCGCCGTCGTTTTCGTACTTCGCGATTTTCAGGTGCATTTTTATTCCTTCGTCCTCGTGCTCGCGCAGCGCGTCCCCCGCCGGTCTCAACTGCTGTACCTGCTCTTTCGGGAAGTCGATCTGGACGGGGACCGTGCGCACGCCTACGCCGCCGTTCGCTTTTCTGAATAAGTCCTGAAAATCAGGGTCCTCGAACATTCCGGGAAACTTTGCCTGTATGCGCATCCTCGGCTGTGTCAGGGCATATTGCTGGTCGATGCCCATGAACATTATGTTCAGCCTGCTCTCCGGCTCTATCGGGATAAAGCTGTGCCCCATCCAGGGCTGGATGTGCAGGATGTCGCCCGGCCCCATTGTGAACCCGCGTCCCATGCAGTTGCAAAGGAATTTACCCTGGCTGATGAAAAATGTCTCGTTGCCGGTGCTGTGCTCATGGTAGTTGACCATTCTGGTGGACGGTTCGTGGAACTGCATACAGTCAAGTTCGTTTTTTTGAAGTCCTGTGACGGGGTCATGGAACATCCGGTAATAGATGCCCTCCTTGTCGGAAACCCTGACGCAGTCCTCCGGGACCTCCATGCGGATCAAAAACTCGTTTTTCATATTTTCCCTCCATCTATGACTATATTTCATTGACTCTTCTGTAATGCTTCACCAAAGCTCCATATAGCTCGCGGTACAAAGCGTGGCAACGGGCGTACTCGGCTCCCGCTTTTGCGTTTGGTTCTATTGTTTCCGTCCGCTCTATCACTGCATCGCATGCCTCCGGTACTGACGCGTACGCTCCCGCGCCCACCGCCGCAAGCATTGCCGCGCCAAGTGCCGGGCCGTCCGTGGTCTGCGCCGTCACGACGCGCGCGCCGAACACGTCCGCCGTCATCTGCCGCCAGAACGCGCTTGCCATACCGCCGCCGCAGGCCGTTATTTCGCTAAAGCGCATACCCATTTCGCCTATTATATCATAACAGTCGCGCAGCGAGTATGTGACGCCCTCTATGACCGAGCGCGTCATGTGTGACGGCGTGTGAGCAGAGGAGAGTCCGATGAACGCTCCGCGGGCGTTCGGGTCGAGATGCGGCGTCCGCTCGCCGTTCAGATATGGGAGGAAGAAGAGCCTGTCGGCGCCTATGGGCACGGAAGCCGCCATTTCGTCAAGCTCCGCGTACGACTTGCCCGGGAAGAAGCCATCGCGAAACCACTTGAGCGACATAGCGGCGGCGAGCGTCACTCCCATGATATGCCATTCGCCCGGGACGGCCGAGCAGAATGAGTGTACCCTGCCGCCGCTGTCCGAGCGCATCCGGGAAGTGTGCGCGAATACGACGCCGGATGAGCCAATCGTTATAAATGCCTGTCCGTCACGCGCCACTCCCGTTCCTATGGCCGCGGCGGCGTTGTCTCCCGCGCCCGCGACGACGGGCGTTCCTGCGGGTAGTCCCGTCAGCGCTGATGCTTTGTCCGAAATTCTGCCGGTGACTGCCGGCGATTCATACAGTTTCCCGAGCCATGAGCTTTCGATTTCGAGCTTTGACAGCACTTCGCCGTCCCATGCCCGTTTTGCGACGTTCAGCAGCCCCGTGCCCGACGCGTCGGAGACGTCGGAAGCGTTTTCACCGGTCAGGATGTAACGGATGTAGTCCTTGGGGAGCATGATTTTGTCGATTTTTGCGTAGACGTCGGGTTTGTTTTTTCTCACCCATAGGATTTTTGGGGATGTGAAGCCCGTCAGGGCCGGGTTTGCCGTAAGCTCGATAAGGCGTTTCGCGCCGATACGCTCCGTGATTTCCCCGCATTCCGCTTCGGTTCGCTGGTCACACCAGAGCAGGGCGGGACATAATACGTTGTCCGAGCTGTCGAGGCATACAAGTCCGTGCATCTGGCCGGTCAGGCCAAGCGCTTTGAGACCAGACGCGTCGATTGCGGCCAATACTTCCCGTATCGTCTCTATCGCGGCGTCGCGCCATAATGCGGGGTCCTGCTCTGCCCAGCCGTTTTGCGGTACGCTGAGCGGATATTCGCGCGTCGCGGAGCGAAGCACGCGTCCGTTTTCATCCATTACAAGCGTTTTGGTGCCGGAAGTCCCGACGTCGATTCCAATGTACATATTTTCTCCTTTGTCGCTGTCTCTGCACTTATAGGAGATTGATTCGCACACAAACAGATTTGTGCCCGTTCAGCTTCTCTGTGCGTTTGTCCGGTTGTCCTGTTCCGATAAACAACTCGAAGTCCGGGCCACCCTGTATGTGGTCGCCATTTTCGTTTACCACGGTGAATGCTTCATCCGGTATGGGGATTTGGATCGTTTTGGCTTCACCGGCGTAAAACGACTCTTTTTTGAATGCGCATAGACGCGGATGTAGCGGCGCATACTCCGAGTCGCTTTTTACATATACCTGTATTACGTCTTTCGTCGCGATAGTTCCCTTATTCGCGATGTTCACCGTTGCTGTTTTTGCCGTTTTGTCATAGCTTGCGTCCGTCACCCGGACGTCTCCGTATGTCAGGCCGAATCCGAACGGATACAGCGCTTCGCCTTTGTAGTAGCGGTATGTCCTGTTTGCCATTGCGTAGTCCATGAAATCCGGTAGGTCGTCGGCGGTGTTATAGAAGGTCACGGGCAGTTTTCCGCTTGGCGATATGTCGCCGAACAGCAGTTTCGCGACGGCTTTTCCTCCCAATGCGCCGGGGTACCAGGCGTTGAGTATCGCCCCGGCGTTTGCGGAGCTTTGCGCGTCCCGCAGGTCGATGGAGCTTCCCGCCATCAGTATTACAACGACGGGTTTTCCGACGTCCAATACGGTTTTCAGCAGTCTGCGTTGGGGTTCGGGCAGCTTCAGGTCAGTTTTGTCGCCGTCGAACTGCATGTTTTCCGTGTGCGCTTCCTCGCCTTCGATCGTTTCGTCAAGTCCGAGTACAAGCACTGCCGCGTCGCAGGATTCCACCGTTTCAGCGGCTTCCGCAAGCAACTCGGCGGGCGGTTCCACGAGCCATGAGTCCGTAAGCTTGCAGCCTTCCGAGTAGTGTACCGAAACACTGTCGCCCAGATAGTCCCTCAGTCCGTCCGCAATCGTCACATACTGCGGGGCGTTCCCATAATAGTTGCCTTTTAAGGCGGCGCGGCTGTCGGCGTTCGGTCCGATCACGGCGAGCCGTTTCAGTTTTGCTTTGTCAAGCGGGAGCAGGCCGTCGTTCTTCAGCAGTACGCAACTTTCCGCCGCCGCGCGTGTGCTAAGCTCCCGATGTTTCCGGCTGTTAATGACGTCGAACCGTATATCGTCAAACCCGCTCCCCTCGCCGAGTATTCCCAGTTTGAAGCGCGTTTCCATAAGCCTCGTTACCGATGTGCGTATTTCTTTTTCTGTTATCAGTCCGAGTTTATACGAATCCATCAGCGAGCTATAGACGCTGCCGCAGTTGAGGTCGCAACCCGCTTTCAGCGCCAATGCCGCCGATTCCTCCGCGGAGCCGGTTACCTTGTGATGTTCATGGATGTCGAGCAGCGCCCAGCAGTCAGAGACGACATGCCCGTCGAACCCCCATCTACCGCGCAGGATGTCAACGAGCAGAAGCTGCGACGCGCAGCACGGTTCTCCAAGCGTGCGGTTGTACGCGCCCATCACGGCCTCGACGCCCGCTTCCCTGACGCAAGCTTCAAACGCCGGCAGATATGTTTCAAAGAGGTCCTTTTGACTGCATTCCGCATTGAACTCATGGCGCAGGGCTTCGGGTCCCGAGTGGACGGCATAGTGCTTTGCGCAGGCGGCGGCTTTCATTACGTCGCCCTCCCCCTGCAAACCTTTTATAAACGCTACGCCCAACCGGGCCGTCAAATACGGGTCTTCCCCATATGTTTCATGTCCGCGCCCCCAGCGCGGGTCGCGGAAAATGTTGATATTCGGAGACCAGAAGGTCAATCCTTTATATCGGCCTCTGTCCCCCCGGCGTGATGCGTAGTTGTATTTCGCGCGCGCTTCATCGGCTATGGCCCCGGCAATCGATGTGAGCAGCTCAGTGTCAAAAGACGCCGCCATGGCTATCGCCTGTGGAAAGCTTGTGGCTGTGCCGGCACGCGCGACGCCGTGCAGCGCCTCATTCCACCAGTCGTATTGCGGGATGCCCAGGCGCGGGATGGAAGGCGCGGTAAAGCTCATCTGCGACGCCGCTTCCTCAAGCGTCATCCGCGCGACAAGCGCGGCAGCCTGCTCGGCATATCCGCGCTTTTTGTCGTCTGTCATATATTAAACCCCCTGTTTTAACGTTATCGTTAATACAGGGACAATTTTAACACATTGCCAGTAAGGTATTCAATGCCTGAATCGCCTGTTGCGGCGTCAGGATCAAAACTTCCCCGGCGTCCACACCGCTGATACCGTTGCCGTTGCCGCCGTCGCTGCCGCCCATTCCCGTCACCGTCGGGTTCGGGATGTGCGCGACCTGAATGAGCCTGACGACCAGCAGGTCGCCGCCAGCGTGCCTCAATACCAGCATATCCCTGTTTTCGTAACTGCGGCTACCTACCGTATCCACGCCAGTCGTGATTGGCTCGGGCATACCGTAATTCCCCGCAAACACGCCGACGTAATACCTGTCGTCGGGGGCCTCGTCCCAGTCAGGGTCCCACTCCGCGCCCAGCCACGTCATGACCCACGCGTCGTCTATATTCTGCGCGAGCGTAAACTCGACGTCTTCAAGCTCGCCCGCAATGAAGTACTCGTAGATGTGGAAAAGCTTCTTCGTCAGCCCGATGTGCGGATAGCTCGCGTCCGCAGGCCCCCCCGCGACGTAGTATGGCACAAAGTACGGATGCACGTCAGTGCCGTCCAATCCTTCCGCTCCCCCTATGTACGAAAGGTCGTTCCCCGTGCGTTTGTTGTTCCCGTTCGCAAGATGCGGCTCAACACCGCCGACGGAAGCCACCTTCAGGTCGAATGCCAGTTCCTTTGAGTAGCTTTGGGGCGCTTCAAGCTTGATATATCGATACGACGTATCAGCAATGAACTCTCCGGTTCCGGTTTTTTCCGCGGGATCCGTTAGGGTGTACGTCGTGCTAGTCCAATAATCGTAAATCCCTTCTATCGTGATCGAATCCGTCGTTCCGGCACCCCCACCCCCGCCGCCTCTGCCTATCGCTGCGGGTACTCCATTGCTATTGTTATCACCGCTTATCGCTGTGACCGCACCGCCCGTAATGGTTATATCACCACTCGCGCCGCCAATGCCGGCGGGAGCAGTATTTCCGCCGCCCCCGCCGATACCTGCGCCGTTGCGGTTGCCTGTGGCTATAACCGTCCCGCCGTTTATAGTAATAGTGCCTCCACCACCCCCGCGGGTTCCTGTGTAGCTACCTCCGCCACCGATACCGGCTCCATATCCGTTACCTCCTGTGGCTGTAACAGTCCCGCCGTTTATAGTAATAACGCCTCCATCAACCCCGGAGGTATCGAAGTTAAGACCTCCGCCGCCGATGCCCGCGCCCTCAGCGCCTCCGGTGGCCGTGACCGCACCGCTTTCAATAACCAACTCACCGTCCGTGGTGTTGATGCCCGCGGAATCCCAGCCTATTGCGTTGAGCTCGCCGCCGAACGAGCTGTCCATTATCGTCAGCGTTGCACCGCCCGTTATCCTGACACCATCGAACACCGCCGCCACGATCGTCAGCGTACAACCATATCGGACAACTTGTCGGTGTGGTTCGCTGGATTTTTCGCCGGATTTGCCTTGTATGGGCGTCCAACTCTTGCTATACTTGTACAAATACATTTTGGGAGGAGAGAAAAAGTGGATATTAGTCCGGTTATGTCCAAGTTCGGGTTTGGGCACCGAAGCGCAAAGCACATCATAATAGACCATGGCGGCGACCTCTGGCTCGCAATGGCTCCCGTCGCGGTCGGGGGGTTCCTTGCGATGGGTATGACAACCGCGCCGGGGAACTTCAAAATCGAGCTTATGGAAAACGGCAAGCCGGCGCCTTTCACCTATACGGCGACGGAGTCGATCCTGAAGCTGAAAACGAAAAAAGGCGCGACGGTGGAGTTCGCCATCGACAAGGACGCACAGGCGATCAGGATCGCGGGAACCGCGTCGTTCAGGCTCAACGCGGTGGAAGCCGCCATGCGCGTTTCCTCGCTGAACACCCCCGAGGGCGCGGTGATCACTTCGGGCGCGACACGTTATCTCGTCGCGGTGAAAAAAGGAAAAATGACTTTTGACGACACTTGGATACTCAACGAGTTCCGCTCGGTGGTTCCGGTGATCGAGGTCGAGCCGGAAAAGATCGGATTCGAGTTGTGCGTGTACGACCTGCCCGAAAACGCAAAAGCGCCGCAGATCACAAAGAAGCTTGACAAATGCGCGGCGGAAAGCGCCGCCGACTTCAAGTCCTTTGTGGACTCGCTTGTGGACGTCCCCTCGGAGTGGGGCGACGTCAAGGAGAAAATCGCGTATCCTCTTTGGCTGTGCCACAGGTATCTGGCGGGCGAGCACGAGGTTATCGTCGAAAACAAGTACAACTCAAAGAATACCGATTCACGTTTGATGTCCATCGCTTCCATGGCGTTCAAGGACGCAAAGAGAGCTGTGGACATGATCCTTTCCTACCCTGCCGACATGCCGCCCGTGGCGGGGATCGCTGCGGCGAGGCTTCTTGGGGAGAATATGCTCAACGACTCGAGGGGCGAGATATACAAGGTATATTCAACGCTTGAAGCCATTGCAAGCAAGTGCATAACAAAGAGGACGGCTGACAAAGACGGGCTCAGTTATTACGCGTTCCGTTTTGAGAGCGGCAGGAAGGAGACGCCGGAATTTTTCGATGTGGGCGAGCCTGTGCTGGCGCCCGACCTGAACGCGTACCTGATAATCGTGAGCGACGTCATCGGCAGACTGGCAAAGATGGAGTACGACACCGGCATCGGCCAAAAATGGGAGGCCCGCGCGAAAGCATTGACGTCGAAGCTCCTCGCCGAATTATGGGACGGTGAAAACTTTGTCGGGAAGAACGCCTACACGGGCGAGACTTCCGGTCCCGACGAGTTCCTGTCACTGATTCCGATAATTCTGGGAACGCGTTTGCCGGCGGAGATTATTGACAAGCTCTCCGCGAGAATCAACGACGCGAATTGCGACAGCGCCGTCGGGTTCCTGCTTGCGGGCGGGCTCTACGACGCGGGCGAAAAAGACGCGGCCGCAAGGATTGCGAAAAAAGCCCTGACAAGGGTACGCAAGAACGGTATCGAATGCCCGTTCTACGGCGCGTCGCTGCTTGCGCTGGCGCACAAAGTTTTATAGAGGGGGAGGGTGATAAAAATGTTTGGTACATACGAACGGTTCAATCTTATCCGCTGCTCATACGGGCGCAGGGCGTCGAATACATTCATCGCCGAGGATTTCTACAAGCCGGGGATGCTGCGCCTCGGGAATAACTGGACAGGAGATTCGGTAAACCATACAGACTTCCTGTTCGATATTAAACTTACCGTCAACGCTGCGCCGGTAAAGTATTCATATTTCGCCGACGAGGGCTCCGTAATACTCAAATCGCAAGGCGCTCCCAACGTAAGTGAATCATGCTGCGCATGCGAAGCCAACGGGACATTCGCCGAGATCGCCCTGACGGATCGCTCCCATTTCCGTATTCAAGGCAGCAACGCCGGCGTAAGGCTCGAATTGAGGTCAGCGACGGAAAACAATGGCGCCGCCGCGTGCCGCGGAATGTACTCATTACCCGACGGGAGCGGCTGGGAAGGCGATTTCGGCCGTTTCGGCAAGCTGTTTTTCAAGGCGCTGTCAGGCAGTCTGAGCGTGACGACCATATTTGACAAGGGGAAAAACGCGTTTTCGCTCGTGAGGATCGACTTCCTTCCGGACTCCGCGACCGGCGAGTTCGATGCGGCGATCCACGATTACAGGGAGGAAGATATACTCCCCTTCGGCGAATACGAGGATTTCGAGGATCTGGTCGACGACAACTACGCGGACTTCGACGTGTTCACCGATACATACACGGAACCCGCGGCGGGATATGAGGAAATGTCAAGATACGCGATGTGGATGATATGGAGCCACAAGACAAAGGCCATAGGGAGGTTCAAGGAGCCGCACATCCTCTATCAAAACGCATGGTCGTGCACAGCCGCCCCATGGCAGCAGAGCTATAACGCGATGGCGATGCTTGGCGACCCCGATGAGGCGTGGCGGCTCATATGCGTCATGTTCCTGTATCAGAATGAGGATACAGGGATGATCCCGAACATGATGACGTATTCCAATCCTCCGGCGGGCGGTACGCAGCCCGCGTTCCAGGGGTTCGCGTTCGACTACCTCATCAGGAAACTGGGCGACGGCTTCATAGATGAGGACGAAGCGGAGCGTATGTATCCCAAACTTGCGGCATGGGCGGATTACTGGACGACCTACAACAATGCGGGCTTCGGGGACGACGTGCTTGCGCTGCACAGCACCCACGAGTCGGGATGGGATGATTCGTCACTCTTCCAGGACGGCTTCCCGGCGGTGGACCCCTGCGCCGTGACGTTCCTTATACTGCTCATGGAAACAGTTGCGCTGCTCGCGAAAAAATCGCGGTCATTTACAGGCAAGGGCAAGGACTGGATGACAAGGGCCAAAAAGCTGACCGACACGCTTATCAAGGAGTACTGGGATGGCGAGAAGTTCGTCTCAAAGGTGAAGGGCAAGACGGTCGATGCGCTAAGCCTCGCCAACTATCAGCCGATAATCCTCGGCAAGCGTCTCCCGCAGAACATAATCGACAAGATAGCCGAGAAGCTCACGGAGGAGGATCACCTTCTGACGGACATCGGTCTTGCTTCCGAGAGTATGCAAAGCGAGCGCGCGACATTCGGTATCTCATTCGTTTGCGGCCGCGTCGTAGGGCCTCAGAACATGATACTGACGGTCGGGCTCCAGGCCGCGGGCAAGCAGAAGGAAGCGGATATGATAGCCCGGCGCTACTGCGACCATACAAACCGCGAAGGCATCATCCTGGGTTACGCGCCTTACAACTATTACAAGCACAACGGCGCGGAAGCGGCGCAGCAGATCCCGCCGATAGCGACGGACGGTTGGGCATGGAGCTCGTGGAGCGCAAACAGCTTCCTGACAATGGTGACCGGCGTAATAGGAAAATAGTGTAGGACATAAATAAGAACCGAAAAACCCCTGTGAGCTTTTTTACAAGTTTACGGGGGTTTTTTTCACATATTATGTTGACTTTTAACAGTGTGTTTGCTATCATTACTTAAATATTGAAACGCTGTGCTATAATGTAGAACAATCAACGGGGGCATATGCACCATTAAGGTAGGGAAACGGCGCATTTTGGGGAAATTATTCAAGGAGTATGAGAAATGATAATGTGGCAAGGGCGAGACTACGGAATAAACCATATTAGGGCAAGGGGCGAGCATGTTTGCTACGGCATGGGGCTTGGCGTCATTCTTCTGAACGACGCGTATCCCGGTTTCCCCGGTGACGTGCGCAACGCGAGCGGATTCCCGTACCCGGTCCAGTACGAGATAGCGGAAGGCGTCACGAACAAAACGCTGGTATATGACAACGACCCCGCGCAATGCCGTCAGGCGGTGCTTGCCGCCGCCGGGAAGCTTGAGCGCCTCGGATGCCGCGCGATAGCCGCGGAATGCGGGTATTTCGCCTTTTTCCAGCAGGATGTGGCAAACGCCGTCAGTGTTCCGGCATTTATGTCGAGTCTGTTGCAGGTACCGTTCATCCAGCAGGTCATCGGTCCGAAAAAGCGCGTAGGTATCGTCTGCGCGCAGGCGCAATTCCTAAGCCGGCAGCATCTTGAGAACGTCGGCGTCGACGTTGAGCGCACAAACATCGCGATCGCGGGTTCCCAGGACGAGTACGGCTGCACCGAGTTTGACAACCTTTGGAACCCGGAAAAACGGCCCGACTGCCCGGAAGCGTACTTCGACAGGGCCGAAAAGCAGATGATCGACTGTTGCAGGGCTTTTATCGACAAATACCCCGATATCGGCGCGATCATGCTTGAATGTACGGGAATGCAGCCATTTGCCAGGGCGATACAGAGGGAAGTCGGGCTCCCCGTGTTTTCCTGGGGAACGCTTCTGGATTATGCGTACTCGGTGGTTAATCACCGCGAGTATTACGGGCACGTATAGGCGAAGAACGCCCGCTTTGGCGTCCGTCGTCGGACAGGCTGCCATTCAACGATATGGAAGGGCACGACGTATATGGAAGGTCACAATGGAAGAACGACGATCCAGTCGGTTGACCGGGCAATTGAAATCCTGAGATGCTTCGAGCATGAGGACGAGCTTGGGATAACCGAGCTTGGCAAGCGGCTTGGGCTGCACAAATCCACCGTATTCGGGCTTGTAAACACGCTGGTCTCAAACAAGCTCGTCGAAAAAGCGCCCGGCGGCGACAAGTACCGGCTCGGGATAGAGCTTTTCCGTCTAAGCGCGAACGTAAGGTCCGGAATACGCGAGATCGGCGCGCCACATATACGACAGCTGGTGGAGGCTACGGGCGAGACCGTGAACCTTGTCATACCCGACGGCACGGACGTTGTCTATGTGGAAAAAAAGGAAAGCCCGCACTCGATGCGAATATGCACGAGCATAGGTCAGAGAATGCCCATGTACTGCACGGCGGTCGGCAAAACGATACTGGCTTTCATGGGAGAGGCGGAGCGCGACGCGATCATCCGCGACATGGAGCTGACGCCGCGCACGGAAAACACGATCTGCACCAGGGAAGAATTGATCGCCCAACTGACAAAGGTCAGAAACTCGGGATATGCCCTCGATGATGAAGAGCTCGAGTACGGGCTGGTTTGCGTTGCTGTCGCCGTTTTCAACAAACACGGCGAACCGGTCGCCGCGCTGTCCGTATCAGGCCCGAAGCAGAGGATGGGCGAAAACAAGATTTCCGGAATATACGGCGAGCTGGCGGCGCACTCACGCGAAATATCACGCCAAATATTCATGCACACGGCATGAGCGGGAGAAGGCAAGGAAGAAAGGTATATCTCGGTAGTTAGTGAGGACGGGGCTTTGAGTGATTTTCTCGTAACCGTGATTCTGCGCGGAGGCATATATACGCTGATGGCGCTTGGCCTCTCCCTTGTTTTCGGCGTCATGAACATCACGAGCTTCTCGCACGGCGAGCATTATATGCTGGGCGCCTATTTCGCATACTTCGGCATCACAAAGTTCAATATGTCCGCACTGACGGCGATTCTCTTTGCGGCGATATTGTCATTTTTGTTCGGCGCGGTTATAGAGCGGCTCGTCTTCAACCCGCTGCGCCGGCACAATAAGGGAAACTGGATCATGAACGCGTTTCTCGTCACGCTGGGGCTGTCATTCGTCCTGCAGAGCGGTGCGAGAAAACTATGGGGCAGCAATACGCGCGGCGTGACAAGTCTGTTCGAGGGCACTACCGACTTCGGCAGCTTCGGCGTTTCAAACGACCGCATTGTCGGGTTCATCATTGCCGTGGGCGTAATTATCCTTTTTATGCTGTTTCTCAAATTCACCACATACGGCCGCGCCATGCGCGCCGTGTCGATGGATGAGAACGGCGCGATGCTGATAGGGGTCGATCTCGACCGTATGTTCACGGTGACGTTTGCGCTTTCGACCATGCTCGCGGGTATTGCGGGCGCCTGCCTGCTTTCAATAATTCCGGCAACGCCGACCATGGGGATCAACCCGTTGTACAAATCGTGGTTCATCCTCATACTGGTGGGCATGGGCAACATAGGCGGCTGCATCGTGGGCGGCATTATCGTGGCAATGCTCGAAACGATAGCCATTTACACGCTTGGCATGGGCTGGCAGGACGTCATCAGCCTGGGGGTCATAATACTGATTCTCCTGATAAAACCGAACGGCATTTTCGGCAAAAAGGGGATAAAAACCATCAATGAGTGAGGCGCGGTATGACACAAAGGAAATTGTTCGATAAAGCGCGCAGATTTGGCCTGAATCCCGTAATTCTGGTCATATTTGTAATTGCGGCGCTGATGCCGCTTCTGATAGCGAACGAATATGTAGTCCGTCTGCTTGTCTCGACCCTTATGATGGCGGCCTTGGCTATGGCTTTCGATTTCACGAGCGGCTATATCAACGTATGCAACTTCGGTTTCGCCGCTTTCTGGGGTCTGGGCGCATATGCCAGCACGATCGCGGTCACGCGCCTTGGCATCTCCCCATGGATCGGATTGGCGTTCGCCGTTGCCGCGTCCGCTTTGCTGGGTTTTTTGATAGGCTTGCTGAGTATACGGTTGGGCGGGATATTCGCCTCATGTATGACTTGGTTTGTCTCGCTGGGGCTGATGACGCTGGCCAACAATCTCGTCAAGCTAACGAACGGCAGCGCGGGGCTTCACGCAAAATCCCTGTTTAATACGACGCGGAACGCCCCGTATTTTTACGTGATGTTCGGGGCGATGCTGGCTGTGTATTTTCTGCTCACCTGGATAACAAATCTCGATATGGGGCTTGCGTTTCGCGGAATCGGGCAGGACATCGACGCGGCGAGCTCCTCCGGCATCAGCCCCGTGAAATACAAAATCGCCAACTTCACGATATCATGCGCGCTGGCCGGCCTGATCGGCGGGATTTACGCGCACTTCATAGGCATCGTGACGCCAAGCGTCATGTCCACAAACAAAACGGTGGAAGTCATGGCAATCTCGTACATCGGCGGGCGCGGCTCGATATGGGGTTCGCTGGTACTGGCGCTTATCCTCGTTCCCGTGCTCGATATCGCAAAGGGACTCATGGAGTGGCGGACCATTATTTACGGATTATTGATGATCGCGGTCATGGTATATTATCCGGACGGCTTCAGCGGACTGATTCTCAAAGCCAAGGACGGGGCAATAAAGCGGTTGCGGCGGTCGCGCCCGACGCAAAAACGCGGGGAAGGATCATAGGCGATATGGCTTTGCTTGAAGTTAGGAATCTCGGCAAACGGTTCGGCAGCCTTAAAGCCGTCAACGATGTAAGCCTACATGTCGACCGTGGTGAAATATACGGGTTGATAGGGCCAAACGGCGCCGGAAAGACGACGTTTTTGAATACCATTTCCGGCATGTATGTTCCGGACGGCGGAACAGTGATTTTTGACGGTCACGACCTGACAGGACGCAAACCGCATCAATACTGTCATCGCGGAATGGCTAGGACATACCAGATCGTCCGCTGCTTCCCGCAAATGACGGTTCTGGAAAACGCATTGATCGGCGGAATTTTCGGGGCGGGGCTGCACCGTTCCATGGCGGAAAAAAAGGCGTTGGAAATGCTCGAATTCGTGGAATTCCCTTTTTCGCCCGACACCCCGGTACGCACGCTCAACACCATGCAGCTCAAGCGTCTCGAAATGGCGCGCGCGCTTTGCACAAACTGCAGGCTGCTCCTTCTTGACGAGGTTGCGGCGGGGCTCACCCCCGGGGAACTGAACGACGTGACCCGCCTGATGTTTCAGATGCGCGATAAAATGGGGATCACGATAATCATTGTCGAACACCTCATGAAGCTAATCATGAACATTTCGGACAGAATCGCCGTTTTGAATTTTGGCGAAAAGCTCATCGAGGGGATCCCGGAGGAAGTAGTGGCGGACAAAAACGTCCAGCGCGCCTATCTTGGAGAGGATTACGCCAAAGCAAACGAATAATCACGCAAACCGGACTTGCCCATGAGGAGTCGGCTTTATGCTTGAAGTGAAAGACCTGAACGTCGGTTATGGATACCTGCAAGTCATATGGGAACTCGGGTTTCACGTTGACGAAGGCGAAGTCGTGGCCATCCTCGGCTCGAACGGCGCCGGGAAAACGACAACGCTAAAATCCGTTGCGGGTCTCATCTCCCCCATAAGCGGCAGCATTGTTTTTGACGGCGGTGACATTGCGGGGCTAAAGGCAAACGAGGTTATGCGGCGCGGACTGGTCTTCATTCCGGAGGAACGCAACCTGTTTTCCGGCATGAGCGTGTATGAGAACCTTATTTTGGGCGCATACATCGTTAAAAGCAAAAAAAAGAAGATCGAAACACTGGATTACATTTACTCGCTCTTTCCGAGGCTTGCGGACCGCAGACGGCAACTTGTCGGCACCATGAGCGGAGGCGAACGCCAGATGGTCGCCATCGCGCGCGGCTTGATGAGCAATCCAAAACTAATCATGCTGGACGAGCCTTCAATGGGGCTTTCCCCGCAAAATGTAGGCGTCGTTTTCAACGCGATAGCGACCCTAAGACAGCAAAAAGCAACGGTCGTCATAGTGGAACAGAATGTCGCCGCGACACTCAACGCGTCGGATCGCGCATACGTGATGGAGCAGGGGCGCGTCGTGATGGAGGGTGCAAGCGAAGAGCTGCAGCGCAACGACGACGTAAAGAGAAGGTATTTGGGAGTGGAGGAGTAATGTAAAATGGAAAGGAATGGGATACTATGAAAAAGATGCTGAAAATCCTGTCACTCGCGCTTGTCATTGTCATGCTTGCAACGGCCATTGCCGGATGCGGCAAGGACAAGAAAGCGGACGCCGACGGTCCGAAAACCATCAAAATCGGCGTGCTTGGGCCGATGACCGGTCTCGACGCGTGGTTCGGCGACGAAATCAAGGTCGCCATCGACCTTCAGTTGAGCAAGATCGATTACAAAGTAGGGGAGTACACGATCGAGCTTGTCTACATCGACTCGGAATCCGACACCGAAAAGGCGGCCATCGCATATGAAAAGGCCATCGTCAACGACAAGATAGACGTGGGCTTCATGGACTGGTGCGCCTGGGTTTCGACGGCCTGCATGGAAATAGCCGCGAAGCACAAGATACCGCACTTCTTCAGCTTTGGCACGGAGGCCGCGATAGATGACAAAATCAAGGCGAATTTCGACACATACAAGTATTGGGTCGGCAAGGCCTGGCCCGATCCCCGTCTGCTGACGGAGGCTTATGTGCAGGCAGTGGAAAGCGCGGATTGGACGCCCCGCAACAAAACCTTTGCGGTGGTCTGCGACGACTCGAGCTGGGGGCGCGATTTCGGCGACGCAATAGCTGAGCAGTTCGTGGCGGCGGGCTGGACAAAGGCAAGCGAGGACTGGGTGCCCTACGGCGAGACGGATTTCGCCCCGCTTCTCGGACGGCTGAAAGCTTCCAACGTGGCGCTTACATGCGGCACAATTACCGACCCCGCTTCCGTCACGTCATATATCAAGCAGGCGCGCGACGCAAATCTTGAGAGCGTTATCGTCGCCGACGGGCTCGGCTGGGCCGGCGAATGGTATTCGATGACAGGAGCGGCGTCAGACTACGTTTTTGACCAGATTCCGCAGTGGACCACAAACGAAGCCAAAAAGTTCGCCGAGGATTTCGAGGCTGTCGCCGGATTTGCCCCGAGCCCGTCAGCGGCCGGTATGTGTTATGACTGGCTGGGTTATCTCATCGACGTATTCAACAAAACGCTTGCGGAATACGGCGAAATAACAAGCGAAACGCTGATGAAATGCGCAGAGGAGTGGGTCATCCCGGGGAAACTCACGTACACGGCCGGAATAATCCATAAGGAATACAAATATACGTCCGCAACCTTCCCGAACCCCGTGGTCGACCAGGATCACTATATTTTCCCCGTGATCCAATACTTCGACGGCGAAGGCAAGATCGTCTGGCCGGCGGCATGGGCGGATCAGGCGGCGATAATCCCGGAATTTTGGCGCTGATCCCCGATAAAGCCGGAAGGGACAATCTAACGATATGCTTCTGCGAAACTGCCGTGTGCCGGGTCCGCTGACCCCGGGCTTCGACGGCGAATATGCCGATATTTGCGTCGCCGACGGACGTATCGTCTCCGTCGAGAAAAAAACCGTGTTTCACGGCGGCGAATCGATCGACATGAAAGGGGCCACGGTAATCCCCGGCCTTTTGGATATCCACGTTCATCTGGACCTGTCCGGTGGGAATCTCGACGAGGAAAATGCCCGAAGCGACGCCGAGCGGGTCCTGATGGCCGTGGATTTCGCGCGTCGTTCCCTGCATGCGGGTTTCACGACGCTGAGGGACATGGGCGCGCGCAACCACGTCGACCTGGCGCTTCGCAACGCCGCCGCCTCGGGTTCGATGGAAGCGCCCTCGCTTTTCTCCGCGGGCCGGATACTGTCGCCGCCGACGGAAGGGAACGCATATTATCCGGGAATGTACGCCGAAGCGGTCACTCCCGATGAAATCAAGTCCGCCGCGCAAGACGAAATCGAAAGCGGGGCGGACTTCATTAAATACATGGGCGGTCGTGACATTGCCGAACCCGGAGGTCTGGATGATTACGCTCTGTACAGCGTCGGGCAGGTTGCCGCAATAACCGAAACCGCGCGCCGTATGGGCACATACGCGGCGGCCCACTGCCAAAGCCCCGCTCCAATCCGGGTCGCTATCGAGGCGGGAACGCGAACCATTGAGCACGGATGTATTCTTGACGATGGTATTATCAAGCAACTACGCGGCGAGGCAAGCTTTATCGTTCCCACGCTTCGATATCTCGATACTCTGCGCCAATATCCGCAGCTTTTACCGCCGCATCTGAAAGAACACATTTCCCGCTACATTGACGAGTCTGCCGGATGGCTGAACAAGGCATACAAAGCCGGGCTTCGGATGGGTTTTGGCACGGACGCGGGAACCTTTGGAAACCATCACGGCGACAACGCAAAGGAAGCGGCGCTGCGCGTAAGCCTGGCGGGCATGGACCCGCTTGACGTGATATTGCAGGCAACAGCGCACAGCGCGGCAATAATAGGCGCGGACGACCGCGGGATAATAGAACCCGGCAAACGCGCCGATTTCATGGCGGTCAAAGGCGACCCCCTGCTCGACATATCAGAGCTGGAGCGTCCTTCATTCGTAATGCTCGCGGGAAATGTTGTATATATGGCGGTCAATACGCTATAATAAGCGACAACACAATAAAGGAGATGTTACCAATGTCATTGTCACCATGCGGATTGAAATGCGGGGAGCTTGAAGCCTGCAAGGCGGCGGGTTGCGCCGGCTGCCACGCCATCGAGGGAAAGCCTTTCTATATAAAGGATTTCGGCGTCGAAGTCTGCCCGATGTACGATTGCCCCGTCAACCAAAAGGGTTATAAAACATGCGCGGAATGCCCGGATCTCCCATGTCAGATCTTCTACGACTGGAAAGACCCGAGCATGACCGACGAGGAGCATATAGCCGCAATTGACGAGAGGGTCAAAGCGCTGAAAGCCTCGTTGAACTAGTTTGCGTTTATGGGGAGACTATTCAAACGTAGCAGGATAGCAATGGTTGCCCTGCTTCTTGTGACGGTTATCATCGGCGGGTGTACCGGGAAGGCCGAGCCCATTGACGCGGCGGACGTCGAGTGGGGCGTCTACAACGAAAACGCCGAAGCGTTTATCTCCGCGATGGCGGGCGGCGAATTTGAATCGGCGACAGCCATGTTCGACAAAACGATGGCGAGGCTGATAGGCGTCAAGGAGCTGCGGGATATATGGGACGATATCGTCGGACACGCCGGAGAGTTCGAGGCTTTCCATGAGACGCACAACGCCGTCCACGATGGGTACTTCATCTGTGACGTCACCTCGCGGCATGAACGTTCCGGCGCGACGATGCGCGTCGTTTTTGACAAAAAAATGCTTGTGTCCGGGTTGTTCATACAGGACTATCCGTTGATTGAAGATGCGGGATTCGCGCCCGAAACGACGCAACGGGAGGGATTCACCGACTATCCCGTCGTTATAGGCGAGGGTACCGAATTCCCGTTGCCCGGCATTCTTTCCATGCCGGACGATGCGGTCGGGTTGGTTCCCGCCGTTGTTATCGTTCACGGCTCGGGACCGAACGATATGGACTTGACGATATTCGGAAACAAGCCATACCGCGACGTCGCCGAGTATTTGGCCAAAAGCGGCATTGCGGTCGTCCGATACAACAAGCGGACGTTCAATCACGGCGCAAAGTTCGACGGAAACTGTACGGTATGGGACGAGACGATTGAGGACGCGATCTTGGCGACGCGTCTCATTAAGCACGACCCGCGCATCGACGAAAACAAGGTGTTCATCATAGGTCACAGCCTGGGCGGTATTCTTGCTCCCCGCATCCATGCGGAAGGCGGGGATTTCGCGGGATTGATCCTGCTTGCGGGTTCGCCGCGTTTTGCGCTGGATCTGAGCAAAGACCAAAACATCGCGTATATCAACGAAACGATGGAAGGCGAAGAACGGGAAACCGCCTTGTCGCAGATTGCCGAGTCATGGGACGGGCAGGTCGCCGCGCTCGTGGGACTGCCGGACGACGAGGCGAAAAACACGCCTGTGGAAGCCGGAATGTCCGCCTATTACTTCAAGGATTTATACGAACACCCGGCGATATCCTATATCGAAAATATCGACGCTCCGTTCATGGTTCTGCAGGGTACGATGGATTCGACGGTATCGGCCGACGTTGATTTTGCGTTATACAAAGAGTTGCTGTATGGCCGCCCAAATGTCTCTTTCAACTTATATGAGGGGCTGAATCATCTATTTATGCCGTCCACCGTTTGGGGCGTGACGAAGCAATCGGAGGACTACGCGGTCGAAGGCAAAGTCGACGAAAAGGTTTTGGCGGATATTGTGGCATGGATACTTGAGAATTGACGCAAATTGCAGCAAGGAGGTTTCCTGTCGCGACGACCGGAAACCTCCTTGTTGTGTTGCTGTCGTTTTAACCTATTTAGGGTTTGTCAGTCGGCCGGCGGCATCGGCGGAACCCCATCGATCCATACGGTGTTACCCGCCTCCGGGCCGAAGGAAGCCGCGTACGATACCTCGCAGAAGATTATCGGCCTGTTTGGATCCTTGATTTCCGTGAACACCATCGGGCTGTGCCAAAGACCCGGTTTTACATAGAATATGGTCGATTCCGTAATCGTGAAAACAGTCAGGTCGTCTTTGTTTTCGCCGACAGTAAACTCCACCGTCCCCCCAAGGTCGGATATATTGTCAGGGTCGCTTCCGTAAAACACGATATACTCGAGGTACTCATGGTAATGCGCCTTGTTCGCCAGCGTGTGCGGGTCGGAAACCGGCATCCAGGTGCGGCGAATCGGTTCTTTCGCCCCGAACTGGGCGCTTCCGACATAGACGACCGGGTATATGACCTCATGGTGCGGCTGGGTTTTCGCCCAAAGCTCCTCACCGACCGTGATGTGTCTCTCATAACCCGGTTTGATATTCGTCGCTATAGCGGGGTTTTCTATCACAGGGGCGTCATCGCCATTGATGAACTCGTTGAAGTGGATCGGATATTTCGGGTTGTCTATCTTTATGATGTTTATATTGTAGTACATGCCTTTTTCTATGTACACGTTTATGGATTCGTCGGACTTGAATATTTGCACATCACCCCTGCTGCGTCCAAGGGTCACTTCGACCTCGCCGTGCAGCTTGAGATAGTTGACAGGGTCTCCGCCCAGAATCGTCAAGTGCCGCGCCTGTCCGGCAATGTTAAGATTCGGATACATATTTATCGGCTCATGAATATATGACCAGTCGACGTTTCCCCCATAGTTGCCGAATCCGGGCCCGTTGACGAGTCTGAAGCTGTCCGTGTGCATTTGCTTGAACGGGTTTTCGTCCTTGGGAACAATAACCCCGCCGCCTGTCCTTACATATTTTCGCAGAAACTCGGAGTATTTTGATTCGCCTTTTGATTCACCCATTGTTAAATACCTCCTTATGCCCTTGTATTGTAGCTGCGCAGCGGGAATATGCCTGACAGATCCACTTTACCCGCGTTGCGGGCGTACGCGCCCATTGTGTCGAAAAACAGGCTCTTTCCGTCGTGCGCCGCGCCGAAAACGAAACCGCAGTCATGCATTATACGCAGGTTCATGCACGCCGTGCCCATCAACCCCTCCCATTTGTGCTCTATCCAGTTCATTATATAAACGTCGTCGCGCAGCTTTATATACTCGCATGGGGAGCTCCATATCGGGCCGCCCGCGCGGAAGCCCGGCGTTCCCGGCTGGCCGCCCGTCACTATCGTCCATGAGTAGGAGCGTGGCGCGTTGTAGATGTGGATTGACGTCATCATATCCGAGTAAGTCCATGTGAACGCCCGCCCAAGAAGCTCGTCGGTGAACCCGTGGCGGAAAATCCGCACGGGCGTGAGCCCGTCCATTTCCATTACGCCAAAGCGATATGTCGGGTCGATATCGTGTAAGTCATACTTGCCGCCGAACTTCGCGTCGATGCAAGTCGCGAGGCCGTTCTTGAAGTCGAGCGCGAGGACATGGCCGCCCGGAGGGTTCGAGCCCGTGCGGTAATGCCCGAGCACGACAAGCTCGTCGTCAAGCATCGTGGCGTGGTATTCCTCCGTGCGCCATTCTTTTTCGCCCTCAAAACGGAACTTCAGCTCCGTGGCCGACATAAACTCGTAATCGACCGCAAACCCGTCGTCCGCGCGGAAAGTCAGCTTTTTGCCGGCGCAATAGCCGGTCTCTTCCATCTTGTTTGCGCTCATCATCACGTTTTCCTCAGACCTGACGAAGATGCTTGCGTTCTTTGCCGCTTCCTCGAGGTCGGCCTGCGTCATCGTCTTTGTCATGATGCTCGGGCGGTACGACGAGCGCGCGCCCTTGACGGAGAAGTCGAGCCTGCCCGCTATCATGCCCGGTATTTGGTCCCCCCTGTCGTTGAAGTCGTAAAACGCGGCGTATCGTCCAAGATACTTGCCGCAACCTTTATATAGCGCATATTCAAACTTGTCGTTCTCGTCTATGCCCATCGTGACGCCGATTTTTTTCATCTTATACAGGTCGAAGACCTCGACGCTGAGCCTGCCCGAGTATTCGACCTCGCCGAAGCAATTTA
>Ga0082212_10003911_pt1 | contig 20925 bp, 17 predicted proteins | sample TergutNt197P3_FD_71548 | JGI IMG/M metagenome (GOLD analysis project Ga0082212, IMG submission 71548) | Neocapritermes taracua P3 segment gut microbial communities from Petit-Saut dam, French Guiana - Nt197 P3 | ecosystem: Host-associated > Arthropoda: Insects > Digestive system > Gut ... | reverse complement strand
TCGCCCCGAAGATATTGTGTATGTGGAGGCCGACCGCGATTATGCCTGTATGTTCTTTGCCAACGGCACGAAAGAAAACGTTTTTGAACGATTGGGCGAAATAGAAAAGAAACTCCCGCCCGATACCTTCCTGCGCGCAGGAAAGAGCTTTGTCGTCAACCGGAAATATATCCGCAAAATTGCAGACGCCGCCCTCCAACTTGCTACTCCCTCCACAAGTTATCAGATAGAAATATCCAAAAGCGCCGCCAAACAGCTGAAAGAACAAATCACTTGTGATTGATTTTTTTTACCTACTTTTGCACTCAAAATAAATAATAAATTATCAAATGAAACATCTGAAAAAAATCTGTATCGTACTATTGTTATGTGTCGGCGTCAATCAACTCCATGCCGACGAAGGAATGTGGGTAATCAAAGAATTGAATGTCGAAAATCTGGCGCGGATGAAGGAGTTGGGATTCCTGATGCCTTTTGAGCATTTATACAGCGAGACAGACCCTTGCCTTGCCAATGCGGTGATCAGTTTCGGGGGAGGCTGTACGGGGATTACCGTTTCCGACAAAGGATTGGTTTTTACGAATCATCATTGCGGATACGGCTCTATTCAACGACTAAGCAGCGTTGAGCACGATTACCTGAAAGACGGCTTTATATCACAAAGCCTTGAAGAAGAGCTGCCTGCTCCCGGTCTGTTTGTCCGCTATCTGAAGGAAACAGTCGATGTGACCAACAGGATTCTTTCACAAATTGCCAACCTTGATGATGAATATCAGCGTATCAGGGTGGCCGACTCGATTGGGCGCAAGATTTGTGCCGAAGTCGAAACAAACGATTTTCTGACTGCCAATGTCGTTGCGTTCTACAATCGTAACAAGTATTATATGGTTGTCTATCAGATATACAGGGACGTGCGGTTAGTGTTTACCCCCCCAAGCTCGGTTGGTAAATTCGGTGGAGATACGGACAATTGGATGTGGCCGCGCCAAACGGGCGACTTTTCCGTCTTTCGCGTGTATGCCAATGCCGACAATCAACCTGCCGAATATGATGCGACGAATCGCCCCTATAAACCCAAATATGTGGCCGAAGTATCTATAAAGGGTTATGATAACAATGATTATGCGATGACGGTAGGTTTTCCGGGAAGTACCGACCGCTATCTCAGTTCGTGGGGCGTCGAACAACGCATCGAAAGCACCAATAAACCACGCATCGAAGTGCGCGAAATAAAGCAGGCAATATGGAAAGAAGCGATGCTCGCAAGCGACGCCGTCCGCATCAAATACGCGTCAAAATTCTCAAGCAGTTCAAATTACTGGAAAAACTCCATAGGCATGAATCGCGGCATTGCCAACCTGCATTTGATCGACAGAAAAAAGACGGAAGAAGCCGACTTTACCACATGGGTCAATGGCAGTCAGGAACGGACGAACGCCTACGGTAATGTCATGAGTCTCTTAGAAAGAGGTTATACATCGTCCAATGAAATCAGAAAATATGTCACTTTTATGACAGAGGCATTTGCAAGCGGAGCCGAAATTGTCCGTTTAGCGCGTATGGTAGGCAGTGTCGATGTGAAAGGCAGTACGCCCGATGAAATCGAAGCCATATTGGAAGGTCAGTTCAAAACATTTTATGACGACTACGAACCTGCGCTCGACCAAAAAGTGCTGGCCGCCATGTTGCAAATCGTCAAAGAGCGAATCCCTGCCGAATTTTTACCCGATATCTATCCCAAAATAGATAAAAAATACAAAGGCGATTACGTGAAATATGCTGCCGATGTATTCAAAAAAACATCTATCCTTTCGTACAAGCAATTAGCGGCATTACTAAAAGATGAAAAAGCGTTCAACAAAATGATGAAAAACGACCCGGCTATCGAATTGTCACAGTCGGCTATCATCGAGCTGCTGGCTACACAACAATTGGCCGCTTCGGAAACATACAATATCTATAAAGGAGAACGGCTTTATCAGGCAGGCCTCGCTGCCATGTATCCTGCCAAAACGTTCTATTCCAATGCCAACTCTACCATGCGTCTGAGCTATGGCAAGATTGGCGGGTATCGTCCTTTCGATGCAACATGGTACGATTTCTATTCCACCGAACAAGGCGTGTTTGAAAAAGAAGACCCGGCAAGCGACGAATTTTGGGTACAGCCCGAAATCCTGGATTTGTTGAGAAGCAAGGATTTTGGCCGATATGGTAACAACAAGGGGGAATTGCAACTCTGCTTCCTAACCAATAACGACATTACCGGCGGCAATTCCGGCAGCCCTGTTTTTGATAAAAACGGCCGTGTCATCGGGTTAGCCTTCGACGGCAACTGGGAAGCGATGAGCGGCGATATCGCCTTTGAGCCTGATTTGCAACGCTGTATTGTGGTCGATATCCGCTATTTGCTCTATATGATCGACAAGTGGGGCAAGTGTCCGAGGCTGATTGAGGAGCTCAAGCTAAATTAGAGTTTAGAGTTTAGTTGATTTTTTAAATCTTTAAATTTTAAATCTTTAGATTATGGTATTTTCCATTATCGTTCCCGTATATAACCGGCCTGACGAGGTGTCGGAGTTGCTTGAAAGTTTGTCAAAACAGACTTTCAAGGACTTTGAGTTGGTTTTGGTTGAAGACGGTTCGACCAAACCATGTGCGAACGTAGTAGAGGCATACCGTGCCGACATGCACATTCAATACCTCGTCAAGGAAAATACAGGGCGCAGCGATACGCGGAATGTTGGAATGAAACATGCACAAGGAGATTATTTTATCTTTTTCGATTCCGATTGTATCATTCCCCCACCCTATCTCGAAACAATAGACCGATTGCTCCGGGATAACTATACCGATTGCTTCGGCGGGCCTGACAGCGAACACCCCTCCTTTTCGACCATGCAAAAAGCCGTCAATTATGCCATGACCTCTTTTTGGACAACCGGCGGCATCCGTGGCGGAAATGTAGGGGCGGGGTTTGCCCGCCCCATGGAAAATTTCAAACCCCGCACATTCAATATGGGTTTTTCGCGTGAGGTGTACGACAAAGTCGGCGGATTCAAAGATATGTACGGCGAAGACATTGACCTTAGCATTCGCATCGGCTATGCCGGTTTTACGACCAAACTCTACCGCGAAGCCTTTGTATACCATAAGAGAAGAGTCAATCTAAAGAAATTCTACAAGCAGGTAAATATCTTCGGACAAGCCCGTATCAATCTTTTCAAGTTGCACCCCAACTCACTGAAATTGGTGCATACCCTGCCTGCTTTATTTGTGATCGGAAGTATCGCAATCATCTTATTAGCCATATTTTTTACTCCTTATTTGCTGTTACTCCCCGCTGTGTATTTATTATTGTTATTCTTTGATGCTTTTATTCGGACAAAACGTTTCGCTATTGCCGGATTGGCTGTTATCACCTCATTGATACAACTCTACGGCTACGGTCTCGGCTTTATCAAATCATTCATTGAGAAAATCATCTTACGCCGCGGTTTGGAAGATATTGAAACATTGAAGAAAGCGTATAAATAATGCCTACACTTCACATATAGCTGTCGTAAAGTTTAGTTTCTCTCATAATTCCAAACATGTTTGTTCCAAACACATTTGTTCCATTTCAAAAATATTGTTTATTAAATACTTAACGATAATAAAATGCAATAAAATGGATAATCGAACTCAAAAATAAAAGTACCGATTCCCTGTTAATTAATAATTTTCAAAACCGCTTTGCCATTGGTAACGATGTATATTCCGCGGACAGGTAATAGGATTTTCTCTGTTTCGCTTTTGGCAATACCTTGATACACAAGCTTACCGACAAGATTATAGACGCGCCACGGTTCGCCTGCTGTCAGGCCGTTTACATACAGTACGCCGTCCTGCACGTATGCCTGTAGAGACGCAATGCATTGCGTCTCTACGCCTGTTGATTGCGTGAATGTTGCGCGGACGGTCACTTCATAAGGCGGCATTATGAATGTACGGACGTTGCCTTCGCCGGAGACAGTAACAGGTATGGGCGTGGGTACAGGCGCCGCCTTGTAAACCGTCCGGAGTATCTCAATCGAATTGAGCATATAACCCGGGTCTGGCAGGATGCTCAACGTTACGGTAAGACCTGTCCTTGCATACCTCATATCTGATTCTGTGCGGCCATTTTCCGACGGCTCGACTGTGATCAGACGCTGTATCAATACATACGGAGGATTTTGATATTGCCACTGCGCATAAAGCGTAATATCGCCTGTGATGGTAAAGACGTCGCCCGGATTACAGGAAACGCCGCTGCCATCGGGTTTTGTGTTCCAGCCTGTGAAAGTATGGTTGGCGTATGCGATGTTGCCCGCGCCCAAAACCGTTACACTTGTGCCGTCCAAATACGGACTGAGCGGGTCGGTCAGCGTACCGGAGCCGCCGTTGGCGTCGTAGGCTACCACGTATGATGAGGAGGAAGAAGGCGCTATGATGACCGTTTCTATTTTTACATATTTCGGATTTTCCGTATTGACAAATGCCGTAGATGGATATGTGCCTGTTGTGGAGCCTGTGCCGTCGAAGTTTGCGCTTTTTGTCCATTTGTAAAAGTCGGGTAGCGTGAGTGTGGCGAAAGGGGATAGACCTATTGCCCGTGTATTGCCCTGTGCTGTAACTGTTCCTCCGGTAATTGAAACAGTAGCGCTGTAAGTAGAAATTCCGTAGTTTCCTGTTACCGTAACTGTTCCTCCGGTGATTAAAATATTATCAGCAGAAATTCCGTAGTTTCCTGTTGCCGTAACTGTTCCCCCGGTAATTAAAACAGTAGCGCCGCTCGCACTTTCGATACTAATTCCGTAATTGACGCCTGTTGCATTAAGCGTTCCGTCGTTCAGGGTTAATACATAGCCGTAAATACCGTAACTATATGATGCAATGCTGCCTGTTGCGTTGACTGCCGTTACATCCATCATTCCGCCGTTTTGGGTTACATTGCCGTAAATACCGTGAACATATACGTTGTTGCCTGTTCCGTTGCCCGTTGTTACATTCAGCGTACCGCTGTTCAGGGTTACATTGCCGCGAATACCGTAAATATTTACTCTGCCTGCGTTTGTTGCATTGCCTGCTGATACATTCAGCGTACCGCTTCCGCTAATACGAAGCGTACGAGTGTCGTCGTCGAAATAAATACCGTTACTTTCTGCTGCTGCGTCGTCGAAAACAGATGTAAAGGAGTTTGTTCCTGTAATATCCATATCAATATCACCGCCAACAATCCGCAATGCCGACGGCGCTGTGGTTTCCCATTCAAAGCCGTTGAGTTTGAGGGTATCGTTTTCCCACTTCCAGTTGGCGGCCTGTCCGGTGTATTCGTTTGCCGCCGCAACGCTGTTCAGATAGAATTTTCCGCTTGTCACATCGAATATCAAGGCGTCGTTGCGAACACAACTTATCCCCTCTTGCCACTGGAAGTAGGGTAACGAACCGTATTGGCATATCCGCCATATTTTGGCAGGGTTGACGTCGTCGTCCATATCCCAAGCCGCGCCGCCGTCCCAGTTGGTTGCCGTATTGTAAAAAGCAAAAGATTGCAGTGTAGCCATCGTAGCGTCTTTGCCGTCTGCGGTATTTAAACCTTCGGCAACAGCGACATTTGTACCAAGAGGACTTTGCATTACCATATCTTCGTTGGCGTAGTTGTTGGTCAGTGATGCAGTAAATAAACTATTTCCTGCTATGCGGTGAATATAAGTTGTGGCTGATGTAGCGATAACCGATTCGTTGGCGGCTACACAGTTTTCTATTGTAGCCCTGTTATATCCCACCAAGCCGCCGACATACCTATCCCCGTTTACGCTGCCTGTGGCGTAACAGTTGGTAATATTACCGTAACTATCTCCCACCAAGCCGCCGATAAAATTATTATTCCCGTTTACGCTGCCTGTGGCGTAACAGTTGCTAATATCAGAATTACCTTCGGAACTTCCCACCAAGCCGCCGACATAATCACGCCCGTTTACGCTGCCTGTAGCGTAACAGTTGCTAATATCAGAATTACCTTCGGAAATTCCCACCAATCCGCCTGCTACGGTTCCTGTGGTTTGTACGTTACAGGCGGCATAACAGTTGGAAACCACAGAAGTACTGATGATTCCTGCCAAGCCGCCTGCGCAGGCAAATCCCTCAACACTGCCGTTTTCAATTCCCAAACTGTCAATGACAGCGTTGTATATGTATCCAAATAAACCGCCATAAATACCAGCAGTATGGATGGCGAGGTTTTTAATTACTTTGCCGCTTCCGTTGAAATTGCCCTGAAAAGAGTAAGCAGCGTTGAAGGTTGCGGAATTATTGTTATTTCCAATGGGCGTCCAGTTAGCGTATCCGCCGAGGTCTAAATCGTTCATCAGTTTGTAATTGACGCCTGCGGTAGCGGCGCCGTTGCCGGCGTTGACATAATCGGCTAAGGCGGCCAACTGTTCAGCGGTGCAAATCCGGAATGGATCGCCGAAGGAGCCGTCGCCGCCACAGAAAAACGGCGGTAGCGTTTTGAAGGTGATCGGATCATCGCTTACCGATATAAAAGTATTGGAATTCTCAAAAGTATACAGTATATAACTCCATGCGTAATAATCTCCAAAACCGGTAAGGTTATCCAAAACCATATAATCTACAAACGAATTGGTATTAGAAGTAGTGGTTTTCTGCACGATAAAGAATGTTTTACCGTTAACAGTAAACTGACCTGCGGCAATATCGGCTGCGCCCGGCAAATACTCCACACCGTCAATAGACAGAAATTCGGCGAAATCACCGGTAACGAAGTTGGCAGATTCCTCCGAATAAATAAAGCCGTGAAACTGAATCAAGTCGTTTTTTAAGGAACCGTTGTTCGGGGCGATAGATCCGTTGCTGTTGCTCACAAGCATTGAATTGCCCGGCGGCAAGTTGCTGCTGTTGCGGTTAAAAGTACCGTAAATATCTACCGAAGTGTCAGTCCTGGTTGCACCGGCTACGGAGTCTGCTTCAGAGAATGAAGCGGAACGGTAGGTAAAGAGTTCCGGTACTTTAGTATGTCCCTCAGCCGGGCCCAATTGTCCGTACGAAACACTTTGTCCACGTGATGCCCACAAGGAAGAGAGCCATGTTGTTATACTCCCCCCATCAAGAATCGGTGTCTCCTGGCAAAAGAAGCCTAAATCCGATGTTTGAATATCTCTGCCGGAATTACCCTTTTTGAAATAAATCGTAAATAGCTGTGTTACCTCCTTCGCCGGCACTTTCAATGTGTCCAAAGGAGACATGGTTGCGACTTCTACGACAAAAGGAATTTTGCCAGTAGAGCCGATTTCCCGCGGATAAAAATCTGCTATCCAATCGAATGCTCTAAAATCGTCAAACACCGGCGCCAAGGTTACCACATCTCTTGTGAGCACATTGCCCGGATTGAATGATGTACCGAAGTTTTTATCCGTCAGTATTAATTCCGCCTTTTGGTGCAAAAATGTTAGTTGAATAGTGGAAGCTCGAATCTCCCCCAGCATCGCTACCTGTAATTCTACCCTGTCATTTGACTCGTCTATAGTGATTACCAAACGTGAATCATCGGAAGCCATCACTTTTCCCTCACTATCAAGATAGGTGGTTTGCGCCTGCACCGTAAAGAACGGCGACTGTACTGCCAAAACTGCAACGAGCAGCAGGCAAGTACGGATTAAAGTTTGTAGAAATTTCATGTTGTATTTTTGAGTTTAATATTTTCTGCAAAAATAAAGTGCATAAATAAAAAAGTTGGGAAGTTTTATAAATGTTCCCAACTTTTTTGAAAAATAGCCGATTTATTTTTGTTTCGTCTATATGATCATCTTCCGATAATCGTTTTTGAACTGCGAGGGCGAAAGTCCCGTCATCTTTTTGAATGCGTTGTAAAACGTTTTGCGCTCGTCAAAACCTACCTTGTAGGCAATCTCTTCAATGGAATATTTTTCCGTACATGATTCGGTAATCAGGCGGACGGCTTCCTTGATGCGGTATTCGTTAATACAGGCGCTGAAATTTAACCCCGCACACCGGTTGATCGCCCGCGAGAGATAATTCCGGTTGACTTTCATTTTTTTAGCTATTTCTTCAATCGAAAGAGTCGGTTCGCGGTACAGGAATGCGTCTTGCAGGGTCTGTTGGAATTGCCCGAACAACCGCCTGTCGGTTTCGTCGATGTGGTTTTTCCTGTCCGTATTTTTAGTTTCGCCGGTTTCAACTTTCGCATACGCCCATTCCTGCGATTTCCGCACCAGTTCGCGATAGGCTGCGCTTTTTTTGCGATAGAGGACAAAGACCCATCCCAGCAAGCCGAAAATGGAAACTATTCCGAAGGAAAGAATCATTAACAGGGTTTGCGTATGCCGCCGTTTTACAGTTTCCTGTTCAAGTACGCGTTGTCGCGCCGCCGATTCCTTTTGCTCTATTCTGAGTAATAATGTAGCGTTGAACTGCTCTTCTTCCCGTTTTGTCTCTTTGAACATTAAATCCATATAATAAATGCCTGACTTTACGTCTCCCGTAAGGGAGTAATATTTGCTCAAGTTCTCGTAAATGCCTATAAGCCGTCCTTCGCGCGGACTTATGACATTGTAATCGACTGATTTGTCAATATAACGTTTGGCTTCTGCCATATCGCCTTTTCTGAGGTAGATGCCGGCTAAATTGACTGTAACGCCGGAAGCATACCCGTAGTCATCGTATCTCAGCATTTTTTCCATACTGCCCTTAAGTAGCGGGATGGCTTCGTCGTCTTTCCCGCGCAGGATCAAATTGTAACCCAGATTCCCTTCGGCTATGCCATTCCAGTTGTCGCGGTTGTTTTCATTTTCTTCGAGCGTGTTCCATCTGTCGTGAACATATTCGTCTGCAAAAAGATAGGGCGAACGCCGGATGATGTTTTGGAAACAACTGTCGGAACGGTTCAGGTCATGATAATCATACCGGTAAATAAGCCCTAACGTATTATTTGCAACATTGAAAAGCTGCCGGTTGTGTATATTTACTTCTTCCTGCAACAGTTTTTCAAAAAGAGAGACAACCTTCGGGTAGTCCTTAAAGGAATAGTAACCGTTGACAATCTGCACATAATAAAGCGCCTTTTCCGGAATATCGTCGTATGAAACATTTTGAAGTTGCTTTTCCTGAATGATACACTGTTCGAATGCAAGTTCATAATTCCTGATATTTGACCAGTAATACTCAATAATGCTATACCGGCACCTCAGCTCAAGATACGTCAAATTTGCCTTTTTTGCACTTTCCGACAGCGCAAACAAATCCTTCAGTATTTGATCCACAGGGTATTTGTCGTCTCCTTCCAAACGCCGTTTCATATCGAAAAATAATGTTTCGAAATACGCTTCCTGTAAACGCCACGCCGGATCGGCCGTTTTTTCGGCGACTTCCCCGATCTGACGAATCACATTACGCGCATCAAGCGTATCAAGCGTGATGAAATTCATGTATTCATCGTATAGTTTTCGGCTGTAATCGGCATATTTTCTGCCTGCCATCAGTATAAACGGATTGTCCTGTGCAACAAGACTTGCACAAGAAAACGATAGGGTTATCGCTGACAATATCGTGTAAACCAACTTCATCACATTTCCCGTTTAATAAACCTGCTTATAATTAATTCTTTTTCCTGCAAAAATAGTGATTTTGGATCATAAATTCATGATAAATGAATAGTTTTTCACACCTGAAAATTATATTTGCCGGAATTGAAAAAGAGGTATATTTCAATTTGTCGCACAAATTGAAATGCACCCTAAATAAGCGTCAATTTTCCTTTTCCAAATTATTTGCTTACTTTTGCACTTCAAAAATTAAATATGTATGAAATATGCTTTAGTGACAGGTGGGTCGCGCGGAATCGGGAGAGCTGTTTGCCTTGAATTGGCATTGCATGGCAATCCGGTTATAATCAATTATTTATCTAACGAAGAGGCTGCCAACGAAACGAAACGGTTGATAGAAGAACAAGGCGGAACGGCCGAATTGCTGCCTTTCGATGTGGCCGACAGTGAATCGGTAGATCAGGCTATGGACGAGTGGACTACGGCTCATCCTGACGATTATATCGGTATTTTAGTAAATAATGCAGGGATACGGCAGGATGCGATGATGATTTTTATGCAGGATACGCAATGGCATGATGTGCTCAATATCAGCCTGAACGGATTCTTTTACATTACCCGCCGCGTATTGAAAGGTATGTTGATGAAACGCAACGGCCGTATCATCAGCGTTGTCTCGCTTTCGGGCCTGAAAGGCCTGCCCGGACAGACCAATTATTCGGCAGCCAAAGCTGCCGTCATTGGTGCAACAAAAGCGCTTGCGCAGGAAGTAGCGCCCCGTAAAGTGACGGTAAACGCTGTGGCTCCGGGATTTATCGCTACCGACATGACAAAAGACTTAGACGAAACCGCCCTTAAAACCACCATTCCGCTGCAACGTTTCGGACAACCCGAAGAAGTAGCAAGCCTCGTTGGTTTTTTAGCTTCCGACGGCGCTTCTTACATCACAGGTGAAGTGATTTCTATTAACGGAGGACTTTATTCTTAATGTCTCGTCGCGTCGTAATCACAGGTATCGGTATTTATTCGTGTATAGGGAAAAATATACACGAGGTGACCGATTCGTTATTTCATGGCAAATCGGGCATTGGATTAGACCCTGCACGACTGACTTATGGCTATCGTTCACCTTTGACAGGCATTGTTGAAACACCTTCTCTTAAAGGGTGTCTCGACCGCCGGCAACGGATTTCGCTCCCTGAAGAAGGCGAATTTGCCTATTTGGCTACGTTGGAAGCATTACAAACAGCCGGCATCAGTCCCGAATATATTGAACAACACGAAACAGGCATTTTTTACGGCAACGATACTTCGGCAAAAGCAGTGATTGACTCGCACGAAATCATGCTGGCTAAAAAAGACTCCCTGATGATTGGCTCAGGAGGTATATTTCAATCTATGACCTCGACCGTTTCGATGAATCTATCTACTATTTTCAAGCTGAGCGGCATTAATATGACTGTTAGCGCTGCCTGTGCAAGCGGTTCGCATGCAATCGGATTAGGGTATACATTTATAAAAAACGGAATGCAGGAAATAGTTTTGTGCGGAGGCGCACAGGAAGTTAATGTGTATTCCATGGCAGGCTTCGACGGACTGAGTGCGTTTTCGATGCGCACCAACGAACCAACCAAAGCCTCCCGCCCGTTCGATGCCGGCCGCGACGGATTGATCCCAAGCGGTGGCGCAGCAAGCCTGATTTTGGAAGACTTAGACCATGCACTCGAACGGGGCGCTCCCATCTACGGCGAAATAAAAGGCTACGGCTTTTCTTCAAACGGCAAACAGATATCTCAGGCAAGCGTACCCGGTGCACTATCGGCAATGGAACGCGCTTTGTCTGATGCAGCAATGTCTATTGATAAAATTGACTATATTAACGCACATGCCACCTCTACGCAACAAGGTGATGCCTGTGAAGCAGAAGCATTAGACCAATTGCTGAATGGCAGAAAAATACCCGTCAGCTCAACAAAATCAATGACAGGTCACGAATGTTGGATGGCAGGTGCAAGCGAAATTGTCTATTCACTTTTGATGATGAAAAACGATTTTATCGCTCCCAATATCAATTTCGAAACACCCGACTCTGCTGCGCAAAACCTGAATATCGTCACACAAACGCTACAACAACCCGTCAATTCGTTTTTGTCCAATTCATTCGGGTTTGGCGGGACGAATAGTACGTTGATAGTAAGTAAATACACGGAAGAGTAAAGAACTAAGAACTAAGAGATAAGAGTTAAGAATTAATTGTAGGGGCGTAATGCTTATGCCCATTGGAATTATGAATTTTCTGAAAACCGAAAACTATTTTAGATTTACGAGTTTAGATTTTAGATTTTTTTAAATTTTAAAATTCTTAAATCTTTAAATTTTAAAGTCTTACTGACAACTAAAAAACTAAATATATGGAAAGAAAAGAAATCGAATCGCTCGTCAAAAATTTTTTGATTGAAGACATGGAAATTGATGCTGAAAAAATGCACGATAATGCTAAGTTAAAAGAAGATCTTGGCCTTGACAGCCTTGACTTTGTGGATATTGTCGTGATTGTAGAAAAATATTTCGGCTTTAAAATCAAACCCGAAGAAATGGCACATGTGCTAACTGTCAAAGATTTTTATGATTATATTGATACAAATATAAAACGGTAGGCACACTTACAGTTCTAATCCCTTAACTCTTAGTTCTTAACTCTTAGTTCTTAGTTCCCCTTTGAAGGGGGCAGGGTAATGTATCAATTTACAGAAAATTCCATAAATAAGTCAGGCGAAATATGAAAGGCGAAAAAACACCCAAATGGGAAGGTGTAACCGGAGGACATACATTGGGACAGAAGGCTTTGAAAATCCTTTTTACTGTCGTAAATGTGCGTGTCGGGTATTTTTTTCTCGTTTTTGTGATTCCTTTTTATATGCTTTTTGCCCGCAAGGGCTATTTGGCTATATACAGTTATTTTCGTGAACAACACGGCTATACGCCACTGAAATCATTGCTGAAAACGTACCGGAACCATTTTATCTTCGGTCAGGTACTGATGGATCGTTTTGCTGTCTATGCGGGTAAGAAAAACCTGTTTCGCGTCGACAATCCGGACAACGACCTCTTTTTGGCGATGGTCGACGACCCAAGAGGTTGTATCATAGCAGGTTCGCACGTCGGAAATCCCGAACTGTGCGGCTATCTGTTGAGCCAAAAGACGAAACGAATCAACAGCCTGATTTTTGGCGGCGAAGCTGCCGAAGTTCAGAAAAACCGCTCAAGGATATTGGAAAACAACCATGTACGGCTGATTCCCGTATCGGACGATTTGTCCCATGTCTTTTATATCAACGAAGCGCTGTCGAACGGCGAATTTGTTAGTATGCCGTGCGACAGGCATTTCGGCAGTGAAAAATGTGTCGAATGTGATTTCCTGAACGGCAAAGCCGACTTTCCCATCGGCGCTTTTGTGCTTGCCGTGCAATACCGGGCGCCTGTGATTGCGCTTTTTGTGCTGAAAACATCAGCCTCTCTCTATCGTATCCATGTGATTTCCATTCCATTCCCCGACGACAATCTGTCGAAAAGAGAACAAATCAACTGCATGACGAAAACGTTTGCCGGCGAATTGGAATGTATCGTACGAATGTATCCCGAACAATGGTTTAACTTTTATAAATTCTGGAAAAAATGAAATTGTTTCCTGCCCTCGAACAAAAATACTCGAAAGAGAAAATGCGTGTCATTGAAGCCCGTACACGCGCCCATGAAATTTCGTTTGCCCCCGTCTCCTTTCAGGTTTCGCGCCTGATGGTCAAATTTGGCATCCTGCAACTGTTGGTCGACTCGAAAGACGGACTTACTATCGAAGAGATTGCGGCCAAAACAAATCTCTCGCACTATGCCGTACAGGTGTTGCTCGAAGCATCGCTTACCATCGGAACGGTACTCTACACCAACGAACGTTTTGTGGCTTCAAAAGTCGGATGGTTCTTGCTATCAGACCCTTTGGTTGACGTTAATGTCGTTTTCAACCATGATGTGACGTATCAGGGAATGTACCATCTCGAAGAAGCGCTCCTGAACGGAAAGCCTGAAGGGCTGAAAGTTTTTGGGCAATGGAAGACTATCTACGAAGGTCTTTCGTCGCTGCCCGATGATGCACGCAAAAGCTGGCTGATGTTCGACCATTTCTATTCGGACAATTCGTTCGACGAAGCATTGCAAATCGTCTTTTCATATCATCCGCAGACATTACTCGATGTGGGTGGCAATACAGGAAGGTGGGCGTTGCGTTGTGTGGATTACGACGAAAAAGTTGCCGTTACGATTATGGATTTACCTCAACAAATCGGCATGATGAAAGAACAAATCGCAGGGAAAAAAGGCGCTGAACGTATCTTCGGGCATGGCGCTAATCTGTTAGACCCTGCAGTGCCTTTCCCCAAAGGGTTCGACAGTATATGGATGAGCCAGTTCCTCGACTGCTTTTCGGAAGATGAAATCGTCAGTATCCTGCAACGTGCTGCCGAAGCGATGTCTGCCGAATCGTCCCTTTTCATTATGGAAACACTATGGGACAGACAAAATACCGATACAGCCGCCTTTTGTCTGACACATGTCAGCCTCTACTTCACAGCCATGGCAAACGGAAACAGCAAGATGTATCATTCGGAAGACATGATTCGCTGTATCGAAACCGCCGGACTGACCGTAGAAAAAATACACGACGGTCTGGGTAGCGGACACTCAGTAATAGTGTGTAAAAGAGGTGATTGTTAAGGTTTATTTTTAAAAAATGCAGGAAAAGGAAGGCGGGAAATTTAATATTTATATCATACCCAACTCGTCAAACATTTTTTTATAAAGTTCCGCTTTTTCGGTCAGCGGTTTGGGATAGGCACGTGATGAAGAGGGCATACGATAAATCCTCAGGTGACGATTGTGAAACGTGGTTTCCGTAAAATGACCCACTGCCGGCTCTTTTACGCTGACAATGGTTAATAATGTATCCATTGACTTCTGCCCTGTAATAACAATCGCCTTACATGCAGGGATTTGCACCAACAACGCCGCTAAATTGACCGGCCGGATTACTTCTAAAAATTTATCTGAGGCATTTCCTTTCTGACGTTTCACCTCCAAAGCCGTATCCCATAAAGCAATCCCTTTCTCAATCAGTAATGAACGAATGGCCGGTTCACGGAATGATTTACGGTCGTCAGTCAGCAAATAATTGCTGTTGCCAAAAAATACCCACCCGAAAATCCGCCACATATCGTTCTGAATATTAGGATAAAAGAAATCCATTTTCCAACGCTCCTTTGGAGGAGGAAAACTTCCTAACATAATCACTTTAGCCTTTTCAGGAAGAAATGGCAGCAATGGATGTATTTCACTTTCTGTATTTTGTGTCATTTTTATATTTTCTTTTTTGGGGGCATTTCAAATTGTCATTTTTATTTTCTCCCGTCATTTGCGAATGGGGATATGCGATAAATTGAATTGAAAATCGGCCTTAGCCAAATGCACGCTCTTGTTTCGATTGGTAAAAGTAACTATTTTTTCGTTAACTTGCCTCTGTAAAAAACATTTTTCATTTCGCATGCTTGAAAATCCTGAAATTTCATGTAATTTTGTAGCTCTTAACTAATTATTTTTTATGTATAGAACAAATACTTGCGGCGAACTGCGTTTGGCCAACGAAGAACAAGTCGTTACTTTGGCCGGATGGGTACAGAAAACCCGGAAAATGGGGGGGATGACATTTGTGGATATCCGTGACAGATACGGAGTTACACAGTTGGTTTTTAATGAAGCAGTGGATGCTTCGCTCTGTGAACAGGCAAACAGGTTAGGGCGTGAATTTGTGATTCAGGCTACGGGCGTAGTGAAAGAGCGTTCTGCGAAGAATAAGGCTATCCCGACAGGGGATATTGAAATCATCGTTTCAGCGTTTTCCATTTTAAATCCCTCAATAACACCTCCTTTTACCATCGAAGATGAAACCGACGGAGGAGATGATTTGCGCATGAAATACCGGTATCTTGACCTGCGACGCCGGACGGTTCGCGCCAATATGGAACTGCGTCATCGGATGGCTTTTGAGGTGCGCCGTTACCTGAGCACACAGAATTTTATGGAGGTTGAAACGCCCGTTTTGGTCAATTCCACACCCGAAGGAGCACGCGATTTTGTAGTTCCTTCGCGCATGAATCCGGGAACATTTTATGCACTGCCACAGTCGCCTCAAACGTTGAAACAACTGTTGATGGTCTCGGGATTTGACCGTTACTTTCAGATTGTCAAGTGCTTTCGTGATGAGGATTTACGCGCCGACCGCCAACCCGAATTTACCCAAATTGACTGCGAAATGAGTTTCGTCGAACAGGACGATATTCTTTCGATGTTCGAAGGCATGATCAAACATCTGTTCCTGTCTGTTCGCGGAATCGAAATGAACGAAATGTTCCCGCGTATGACTTACGAAGATGCGATGAAAAATTATGGTTCGGATAAACCGGATTTGCGTTTCGGCATGACATTTGTTGAATTGGCAGACTTGCTGAAAGGCTACGGATTCCCGGTGTTTGATGAAGCAAACTATATAGGAGGGATTTGTGCCGAAGGGGCAGCATCATATACCCGAAAACAAATAGATGCCCTGACTGACTTTGTGCGCCGTCCGCAGATTGGCGCCAAAGGATTGGTATATGCGCGGGTGGAACCGGACGGAAGCGTGAAGTCGAGTGTGGATAAATTTTATTCGCAGGAAGTATTGCAGTCATTAAAAACGGCTTTTCAGGCGAAAGAGGGCGATTTGATACTGATTCTATCGGGCGACGAACCCAATAAAGTGCGTAAACAGCTTAGTGAATTGCGTTTAGAAATGGGTAATCAATTGGGGCTTCGCGACAAGGATCAGTTTGTTTGCCTGTGGGTAGTCGATTTCCCGTTGCTCGAATGGGACGAAGAAACGCAGCGGTTTTATGCCATGCACCACCCGTTCACATCACCCAAACCTGAAGATATTGCTTTGCTCGACAGCAATCCCGCGAAAGTAAGAGCCAATGCGTACGATATGGTTATCAATGGCGTAGAAGTGGGAGGCGGTTCGATAAGAATCCACAACAGCGAACTTCAAAAGAAGATGTTTGCAATACTGGGCTTTACCGAAAGCCGTGCACAGGAACAGTTTGGCTTTTTGATGAATGCCTTTCAGTACGGCGCGCCGCCGCATGGCGGTATTGCCTACGGCTTAGACCGTTTGGTCTCATTATTTGCAGGCTTGGATTCAATACGCGACTGCATCGCCTTCCCCAAAAACAACTCAGGACGCGACGTCATGCTCGACGCCCCATCCATACTCGACGACGATCAACTGAAAGAACTGAATCTGAAGATAGAAATGCAGAAATAAGAGAAAAACCGAGAGAAAATTGTATATTTGCAAAATCATCAGATAATACTTGAAATGCTTTTTGACGAATATAAATACTTTGATTATCAGTTTCCTGAACCACAATACTTGGGGGCAAAACATTCTCATTTATCGTGGATAAGGCAATTTATCCCAAAAAACATAAATACCGCACTTGATGCTTTTGCCGGCTCTCAATCGGTTAGTTTTTTATTTAAGCAATTAGGATACATAACGATAACAAATGATTTTTTGAACTTCAACCATCAAATCGGGAAAGCCCTTATTGAAAATAAATCACAAAAGTTAGATGCCGAAGATTTAAAAATATTATTTCAAAAGTCGCCTCAAAAGGAGAATCATACACTTATTGAAAAAGTTTTTACCGGCGTGTTTTTTGAAAGGGAAGTATCTGTTTTCATAGATAATTTTCGGGCAAATATACCTTTGCTTGAAAATCCATATAAACAGGCATTAGCATTTACAGTAATAAATCGCAGTTTGACACGAAAAATCACAATGGGACATTTTGGGCATACACAAGCATTGGTTTATGCTGCCGACCCTGAAAGAATAAAACGAAATCGCAGTTTGATTCGTCCCATGAAAGACCTGTTTTTAGAACTTTTACCAAAGTACAATAATGCAGTCTTTGACAATGGGCAGGATAACAAAAGTTTTAACGAAAATATTTTAGACCTGTTACCGAAATTGCAGGGCATTGATTTAGTATATTTTGACCCGCCATATTGTGATAGTCACGCTGATTATCAAGGTTTTTATCATCTACTTGAAACCTTTACGGAATATTGGGAAGATAAAGCATTTATAAATGGAATAAGACGCTATGAACCACAACGGTACAGCGGTTTTGATAAAAAAGGTGAAGTGATTGCCTCTTTTGAGAAATTATTTGAGTTGTCAAACGAAATTTCGCATTGGCTGATAAGTTACAACAATCGTAGTTATCCTGATATTCAAACGTTTGAGAAAATTATTTCAAAATACCGCGACGTGAAAATTGAACACAAAACTTACCAAAATGGCAGAGGAGGAAAAGGCAGTGTGGCAGGCAGTAAAGAAATACTGTTTGTCTGTACGCCTAAAAAAAAGCATTTTGTATCTGTAAAGAAATAGAACATGAAAGACTTTGAATACTGGGATAGCCTTCACAGGAATGAAAGTTTGGAAAAATTTAGCAGCAATCGAACAGGTTTGTTGTGGTTGAAAACCAAATCAATCATTCGCAAAGAATTGATTGATGAGTTTATCCGACAAAATGAAATTACACTCAAACACATTGCTTTGAAACAGCAATTTGTTGAGCTTTTTGATTTGCTTTCGAAAGATATTGACAAATCGCACCAATTGTTGGATGAATACATCAGGCAAGTTTGCAATCAACAAATTGTGAATATTGATATGCAGCAATTGGTTTCCGAATTGTACAAACTCAAAAATTTTGAATGGGGTGGAGATTATCAAAATTCATTAGATAAATATTTGGTTAGTAGATATATAAAAGTAAATAATCCATCTTATGACTACTTGATGTCAAAGTTTGAAATCGAGATAAATCCTGCCGTACAAAGCTATGTTTTAAATAGTTGGTATAACTATTGGAGTAGTGTTTTGATTGAAAATATATTTAAATCCCACGCTACGGTTGTGCCTGCTGTCGGACAAATTAAAAGCGTTGATTTCTTTGTAGACGACATCCCTTTTGACTTGAAAGTTACTTACTTGCCAGCCGAGTATATCAAACAAAAACGAAAAGAAAAAGGGCTTCCTGTGGAACTTACTTTTCTAAAACAGAGGGCAAAAGCGGCAAATATCAGTTTTGATAAGTACGCCAAACCGACTGACGTTTTCTACGAAATAACCGAGAAAATGAAAGATCGAAACGATGACATATCTAAACAGACTTTGCAATCGCTGAAAGCGGAAAAGGTTGAAATATTGAAAGAAACACAGGTAAATCCCAGAATTTTGGCAAAATGGCTGTACGAAAATCAAGGCGAAATGCGTTTTGGATCCGAAAACCGTATATTTCTTGTACTTGTTGATACTGAAGATTTTAACAACTCATGGAAACTAAAACGAAATATTGATTTGTTGAAACCTACAATCATTTCCTACTTAGACAGATTCAAGAACAAGAGAACCAACGATTTGCGAATTGATTTTGAATTTAAAGGTAAGCCGCGCAGATTTTCAGCATTGACTGATGTGATTTTTGTAGTAAAATAACAAAGCGGTCTGTTGAACTTTGAAAACATTTTTAATCAAATGTATGCTAACAACATCGGGGATTATTTTGTGGAATTAGAAAGAATGCCCGATAGACGAACCCAATTTGAAGGAATTAAAGAGTGTGCCGACTATCTGCAACAAGCCGCATTTGTAAGATGAGAATAAATACCTTTAACCACCGGTAACAGTCCAAATGACACACACAATCATTTTTGTCCTTTTCAGAATACAATATATGGCAAATTTTGTATTTTGCAAAATACATTTTGTATCTTTGCGGAAAATTTAGAGATATGAAACCGTTATTTTTGGCATTTTATCGCAAATTGGAAGAAACAGATATGCGCTTTGAACGTTATCTGAAAAGTCAAATTGACTGGAATAATCGGCTGATAGCCATTACGGGTGCACGTGGAACAGGCAAAACCACTCTGTTGTTGCAACACATAAAAGAACACTACGGCAATAATCCGCAAGATGTATTGTATATGAGTTTGGATAATATTTATTTCAGTACCAACAACTTATATTCGCTTGTAGATGATTTTTATTCGCAAGGAGGCAGGGTGCTATACATTGATGAAGTACATAAATATCCCACCTGGTCGCAGGAAATCAAAAATATTTATGACGATTTTCCAACATTAAAAGTTATTTTTACCGGTTCGTCAATGTTGCAGATTTTTAAGGCAGACGCTGATTTGAGCCGCAGAGTAAGACATTACCAATTGTTTGGCATGTCGTTTCGTGAATTTTTAATTTACGAGAAGTTGCTTAGTAAGTCGCAAGAGGCATTTTCACTTGATGAAATTTTAGAAAATCACATTTCTGTTTCACAAAAACTGACGAGAGAAATTACGCCATTGCCGGCGTTTCAAAAGTATCTACAATACGGATATTATCCTTATTATAAAGAAGATATAAATGGCTATGGAGAGCGTGTGTTGCAAACTTTCAACACCATAATGGAAAGTGATTTGCCAAATACAGAAAGTATTGATTTTTATTCAATTAGCAGAATTAAAAAGTTGTTTTACATACTTTCAGAAATGGTGCCATTTACGCCCAACATTTCGCAATTAAGCCAAATGGTAGATGTAACTCGCCAAAGTTTAATGAATTATCTGCGATTACTTGAAAAAGCACACAGCGTTTTGCTACTTAAACAAAAGGCGACAGGCATACGCCAAATGGTAAAACCCGAAAAAATATATTTACAAAATACGAATTACAGTTATGCCCTTTCTGCGGAAAATCCCGATATCGGTAATTTGCGAGAAACTTTTTTCTTTAATCAATTGCAACAAAATCATAAAGTTACCTATAATATACAAACGGATTTTTGTATTGACGGAAAGTATTATTTTGAAATTGGCGGCAAAAATAAAAGCACGAAACAAATCAAAGATTTGAACAATGCCTATCTTGCTCTTGACGGCATGACAACAGGGTATCGCAATGAAATTCCGCTTTGGCTGTTTGGTTTTTTATATTGAATTTGTATTTTACAAAAGACAAAATGACAGGGAAAAACAATGATAAAAAACACAAATTACCTGCACCTGACAATCAATTTTGCGAAATTTTGGAGTAATGGCAAATGAAACTTAATCAACCCATTAAAAATAGAACATATATGAATAGTAAACGTAATTTTTTGAAAAA
>Ga0082212_10002359_pt1 | contig 20929 bp, 16 predicted proteins | sample TergutNt197P3_FD_71548 | JGI IMG/M metagenome (GOLD analysis project Ga0082212, IMG submission 71548) | Neocapritermes taracua P3 segment gut microbial communities from Petit-Saut dam, French Guiana - Nt197 P3 | ecosystem: Host-associated > Arthropoda: Insects > Digestive system > Gut ... | reverse complement strand
TTGCCGCGCCGTCCGCTGCAAAACGTCCGGCCCCGGCTTCGGTTTCAAAAATTGACGTTTTCATCCGGGCAATCTAATGTTATGAAAGCATCAATTCTATTGGGTACTTAACTTTTGCCGAGAAAGGCAGGCTTACCTTTGCGCCCTTTTTGGCAGAAGCGTATGCGGCGTATATAATTTCAAGTACCGCTCGGCCGTCTTCGCCGGTTACCACAGGCTGTTTTCCTTCGCGTATACAACCGATAAAATGCTTGAGCTCCTGGGGATACCCCTGGTTAAAAGCTTCTTCAAAAACGGTAAATGACCAGCCCTTGCTGGTTCCCGCTTTTTCGCTGGCATAATCGTAACCGTCAACACTGTACGTAAGAGCCGCATTGCCCCTGAACAGATCCGCATAGGAAACACCCTTGGTTCCGTAAATCTCGATGTGGTCGTCCATACCGCCGTGACGGGCCCAGCTGTCCTCGGCCATTGCGGTAACGCCGTTTTCAAATTCAAGAATTGTTATGGTATTGTCATCGCAGTCTGTATCATGCAAAACAGTCTTCATATCGGCGTAAACCGTTTTTACGGGGTTGTTTTTGTTCATCCAGCGGAACCATGCCAGGGCATGGCAGCCCATGTCCATCATCACGCCGCCGCCGGCGGTTTCTTTTTTGTAAAACCAGGCGCTGTGAGGGCCGGAATGTTTTTCCGCCTGCTTAAGCATGTAAACCTTACCCACCGCTCCGTGTTCAACAAGAGCCCGGACACGTTCGTACTTGGGGGCAAAGCAGAGTTCTTCTGCATAACAAAGCAGCAAACCTTTCTTTTTACAGACATCTATCATTTCATCGGCTTCTTCCAGGGTAAGAGCCAGCGGCTTTTCAATGATAACATGCTTACCTGCAGCAGCCGCCTTCATGCAGGCTTCGTAGTGCAGATAATTCGGCAGACCAATGTCTATAACATCGGCTCTGGATTCAGCCATTAGCTTATCCAGATTATCATACCAGGCAGGAATGCCATGAGCCTGCGCAAATGCCTTTGCCTTTTCTCCATTGTGGCTGAACACAGCTACAACTTCCGCTTCCGGTACAAATCTGGCATAACTCTCCGCATGAATCGTAGCGATAAAACCGGCGCCCAAAATAGCAACTTTGGTTCTTTCCATGACAATCTCCTCATATAAATTTATCGTTGACAGTTTTTGGAAGTATACTCCATAATAATAGATAATACCAGCAAAATTCAGGGGGTATAACAATGAAAAAGTTCCGCGTGGGAGTCGTTGGCGTTGGTTTTATCGGAACAGCGCATATTGAACAGCTCCGCCGTCTTGGCAATGTGGATGTTGCGGCCATAACCGAGACCATAGATACCCAGAAAAAGACAGATGCCCTTTCTGTTCCAAAGGGGTACTCCGATTACAAAGAAATGATAGACAAGGAAAACCTTGATTGCGTTCATATCTGTACCGGGAATAATACCCATTATGAAATAGCCGATTATGCCCTGGATAAGGGGGTAAACGTTATATGCGAAAAGCCATTAACCCTTACTTCTGCGGAGGCTGAAAAACTCGTTAAAAAAGCAAAGGAAAAAGGTTTAGTGAATGCCGTTAATTACAATTGCCGGTTCTATCCAATGGTGTACCAGATGCGGGAGATGATCCGCGCAGGAGAAGTGGGCGATGTATACACCATTCACGGAGGGTACCTGCAGGACTGGCTCTATTTTGATACGGATTACAACTGGCGGCTTGAACCGGAACTCAGCGGGGCCAGCCGGGCTTTTTCCGACATCGGCACTCACTGGCTCGACCTTGTTGAATTTGTTACCGGCCTTAAAGTAACCGAAGTGCTGGCCGATTTGAATACATTTCACAAAACCCGTAAAAAACCCTTAAAACCGATAGAAACCTTTTCCGGTATGGCCTTGCGTCCCGAAGATTACCAGGTTGTTTCCATTGGGACCGAGGATTATGCAACGGTGCTGTTTCATTTTGAAAACGGAGCCAGGGGCTGCTGTAACATAAGTCAGGTTTTTGCGGGAAGAAAGAATCAAATGCTGGTGTCCATCGGCGGCAGTAAATGCGCCCTGCACTGGGATTCGGAAAATTCCAACAGCCTCTGGGTTGGCCGCCGCGAAACCCTGAACGGTGAATATGTTAAGGATCCGTCGGTGCTAAAACCCGAGGTGGGAAAAGTTACAAGCTATCCCGGCGGCCATGTAGAAGGTTTTCCCGATACTTTTAAGCAAAATTTCGTCAAGATATACCAGGCCATTGCCGCCGGTAAGCAAACGGAAGGAGAATACGCCACGTTTGAGAACGGCCTTAAGGAAATGGTCTTCTGCGAAAAAGTGCTGCAAAGCGACAAAGAAAAACGCTGGGTAACAATATGAGTTTTAAAATTGGTACATTGGCCGATTGGTTCGGAAAAGGCATTGTTGAAGGTATACGGGAATCACAACGTTGCGGGGCAACAGGAGTCCAGCTTTATGCCTGGAATGAATTTGATCCAACAGAGGTAAGTGCGGAAAAAAAGCGGGAAGTAAAAGAAACAGCAGCCGAATGTAATCAGGAAATCGTTGCCCTTTGCGGCGAACTGGGCGGTCACGGTTTTGAAATTGCCGCCGATAATCCCCGTAAAATTGATTACTTAAAACGGGTATGCGAACTTGCCCTTGAACTGGGAAGCCGCATTATTACCACTCACATCGGCGTTATCCCGGAAGATTCCGGCAGCGAAAAGTTCCGTGTTATGCAGGAAGCCTGTACCGCAATCGGAACACATGCCGCCGGGCAGGGAATTACCATAGCCATAGAAACAGGGCCCGAACCTGTTACACGGCTTAAAGCTTTTGCCGACCTGTGCAACAAAGGTCTTGATCACCCCGGTATAGGTATTAACTATGATCCGGCAAATCTGGTAATGGTAACCAATGACGACGAAGTTGCCGGTGTAAAAACTGCAGGCGCTTCCATTGTTCACACACACGCGAAAGACGGCATAATGAATCACTACGCCGGCCCGGAAGAGGTTTACGGCCTCTTTGCCAAGGGAGGTATAGAAGCAGTCAGCAAAGTATCTGCCTGGTGTACCGAAACTCCGCTGGGAAAAGGAAAAGTCCGCTGGATTCCGTATCTTACTTCGCTTAAAGAAATAGGGTATAACGGATACTTGACGATAGAACGCGAAGTAAAGGACAATGCTGCCGAAGACATACGAACAGCAGTAAATTTTTTAAGGGAAATAATCCCGCAGATATAAGGAGGAACAAAATGAAACTGGGACTGGTATCGGCAATTCTGCCGGATCTGACTTTTGAAGAAGTAGTTGATTACGCGGCCAAAACCGGCTTTGAATGTATTGAAGTCTGCTGCTGGCCTAAAGGCAAGGCTGTCAGGCGGTATGCGGGGATAACCCACATTGATCTTGAAGGTTTGGACTCCGCCAAGATGTCTTACTACAAGGATTATGCAAAAAAACACGGCATAACGATTTCTTCGCTTGGATACTATCCAAATCCTCTTGATCCGGATAAAGAAGCCGCCGGTGTTTCGATAGAACATATCAAAAAACTCATCGGTGTTTCGGCAGAGATGGGTATTAACATGGTTACTACATTTATTGGCAGGGACAAAACCAAAACTATAGAAGAAAACCTGGAACTCTTTAAAAAGACATGGACACCTATCATCAAACTGGCCGAAGAAAAGAAAGTAAAAATCGCCATCGAAAACTGCCCCATGCTGTTTACCGCCAACGAATGGCCCGGCGGCAATAATCTGGCGGCCAATCCCAATGTTTGGCGGCAGATGTTTTCGCTGATTCCCAGCAGATATTTTGGATTGAACCTTGATCCTTCCCATCTATACCTCATCGGGGCCAGCATAACCAAATCAATATACGAATTCAAAAGCCGTATTTTCCATGTTCACTTTAAAGACATCAAGATTTATCAGGAAAAACTTGACGAATACGGATACTTCTCTTATCCGGCGCTTTGGCACTCTCCCAAGCTTCCGGGTCTCGGCGGTGTCGATTTCGGCGCTTTCTGTTCCGCCCTTTACGACATTCGTTACAAAGGCTCTGCCTGTATCGAAGTTGAAGACAAGGCTTTTGAAGGAAACCTTGCCCTGGTAAAGCAGGGGATTGAACAGTCTTACCGTTATATGCGTCAGTTTATTTAGGATACTGAACTATGGTAACTGTTGGACTGGCTGGGTTAGGCGGCATTGGGCAGGTACATTTCTCCAATTATCAGCACATTAAAGACTGTTCCGTAACCGCAATCTGCGATCCCTCTCCTCAGGGACAAAAAGCAGCCGCAGAAAAAGGGATCCCCTGTTTCACAACTATGACGGAAATGCTTGCACAGGCAAAACCCGATGTGGTAGATGTCTGCGCCCCTTCCTATCTGCATTACGGCCTGGTTATGGAAGCCCTGCGCGGCGGCAAACCGGTAATATGCGAAAAACCTTTGGCGTTAAAAAACGCAGAAGTTCGGGAAATGTACGCTCTGGCGGAACAGCAGGGCGTACAACTGCTGGTTGGCCATGTGCTGCAGTTCTTCCCCGCTTCGAAGATACTTCACGAAATTGTAAAAGATCGCCGTTACGGTAAACCGTTGGATGCAGTGTTTCTCCGTCTTTCTGCCTGTCCCCGTTGGGCTGTCGGAGGCTGGCTCCTGGACAAGGACAAAAGCGGCCTCCTGCCTTTCGACCTTCACATACACGACCTTGATCTGATGATCAGCCTTTTTGGAAAACCGGAAAGTTACGAAATCGCTTCGGGAGGCAGGGAAGACGCCGCTTATGACGAATACTACCGGATACAGTACCGTTATCCCCGGCTGAATGTTTGCTGTGAAGCGGCCTGGTACAACGCCGATATACCTTTTACCGCAACCTGGCGGGTTTATTTTGAAAAGGCCGCCTTGATCTGCGAAGGGGAAAAACTCACCGCTTATTCTTTTGACGGGCCGCCCGAACAATTTGATATTGAAGAGAAAATTAAAATTCCTACCGGAATTAACATACCGCCGACCGGCGTATTCTACGAAGAACTTTCATTTTTCCTTGACCGCATCAGAAGCGGCGAAAAGGAACAATACCGGCGGGATGAAATTATTTCACTTATTGAAATCCTGGAAGACATTACCGGCGGCGTTTAACAGACAGCAGCTGACCGGTACAAACTGTACAGCGAGGAGTACATGATGAACAACATCACAGCGTATGACATTGCACAAATGATTGACCATTCCCTGCTCAATCCAAAATTTACAAGGCAGGAAGTTGAGGCGGGCTGCCGGCTTGCCGCACAGTATGAATGTATTACCGTCTGCGTAAAACCCTGCGATGTAAAAATATCCTACGATGCATTAAAAGGCACCAAAGTAATTACCACAACTGTAGTCGGTTTTCCGCATGGAAGCAATCTGACGGAAATAAAAGTGCTGGAAGCCAGGCGCGCCATAGAAGAAGGCTGCGGCGAAATAGACCTGGTAATGAACATAGGCCGTTTTCTTTCGGGCGATTATGATCTTGTATATGATGAATAAAAGAACTGCTGTATATCAGAAAGGCATAATGATAGAAGTAACAGGACTGACCAAGCATTACGGAAAACATAAGGCTCTGGAAAATATCAGTTTTACAGTACCCGGCGGACAGATAACAGGCCTTTTGGGACTGAACGGCGCCGGTAAATCCACCACCATGAACATTCTGGCCGGCTGCCTTTCGTCCACAAGCGGTACAGTAAAAATTAACAATATTGATATGGCTGAAGAAAGCGAAACAGCCAAACACTGCATAGGGTATCTTCCCGAAACTCCGCCTCTTTACACAGACATGAAAGCGGCAGAGTACCTTGATTTTATTTATGGCTTAAAAAAAGCTGCGGAGCGCATTGCCCCTGCCGGAACCAAAAAAGAAAAAGAAAATCAAAAAAAACTCCATATAGAAAACATCTGTTCCAGAACAGGCATTACGGAAATGTACGGAAGACTCGTCAGGAATCTTTCCAAGGGTTATAAACAACGGCTTGGACTTGCAGCAGCCCTTATTGGCAGCCCGGAAATTCTTGTCCTTGACGAACCGACTGTCGGTCTTGACCCGGCTCAAATAATCGAAATACGAAACCTGATTGCCGATCTGGGCAAGTCGAGTACGGTTATTTTTTCTTCCCACATACTGCCGGAAGTTCAGGCTCTGTGCGGAAGGGTTATTGTACTGCATCGTGGCCGTATTGCCGCCGACATGGACAGCGAAGCATTGCTGGAAGGCGGTTCACTTGAACAGACATTTATGGATCTGGTAAAAGGCGCCGAAGCATGAAGGCAATACTAAAACGGGAATTTTTTGCATATTTTTACACGCCGCTGGGTTATGTATTCATCGCTGCGTACTATTTGTTTACCGGCTTTTTCTTTTTTAACTATAACCTTTACGGCAATTCAAGTGATATGCGTTCTCTGTTCAACGTGCTGTTTACCATCACCCTTTTTCTGATCCCCCTTTTAACCATGCGGCTTATGAGCGAGGATCGGAAAATGAAGACCGATCAATTGCTGTTAATGTCGCCGCAAAGCAGTGCAGGCATAATAACCGGAAAATATATTGCCGCCCTGTGCGTTTACCTGCTTGGTTTGAGCGGTGTTCTTGCCGCATCGGCAGTGATTGCTGCTGTTGGATCCCCCGAATGGCCGGTAATAGCGGGAAACTTTACCGGTCTGTTCCTTTTGGGCAGCGCCCTTATTGCCATCGGACTTTACATCTCTGCGCTGACAGAAAACCAGATTATTGCGGCCATTGGCGGCTATTGTGTCGGGTTTTTCCTGATGCTGTTTGACGGCATTGCAGCGATCATGTCGGGGAGCGCTCCGGGCAGTTTATTGAAAGCGCTGTCCGTACGGACCCGTTATGAATTGTTTACAATGGGAATCCTGAGAACAGACAACATCGTGTTCTTTGCCAGCCTTTCGTTTTTCTTTGTCTTTCTGACCATAAACCATTTTGAAAAACGGCGGTGGGCCTGATGAAAAACGACAAAACGCCGCTTAAAGCAAACCTCTTCGGCAAACAACGTTTTGGCAAAAAAAGTATTTCCGCAGTGTCGATTCTTGCCTGTGCTGTTTTTTTGGTTTTAATCAATCTGGTCTTTTATATGTCTGCCCAGCGTTTTTCTTTTCTTGGAATTGATCTTACCAGGGACAAGCTCTTCAGGATTTCTCCGGATACGGTCAGATTCCTGCACAGTCTGGAAAAGGATGTAACCATTTATGTGCTTGCACGGGAAGAAACATTTGCCGATACTTCCTCTTACAACGCCCAGGCAAACCAGGTGTTCAGACAGTTTGAACGCAATGGCCCTGCGGTTTCACTTGTCTATGTGGACTATGTAAAAAACCCCGGATTTGCCGCTTCTTATCCCGATCTGACAATGAAGCACGGAGATATACTGGTATTCTGTGAAACCACAGGCCGCCGTTCTCTGGTAAAAACAGAAGAACTATTTAACTATACAGGCGGGTACAACAATCTTTCCATTGGGTCTTCACGGGCCGAGGAAGCAATATATTCAGCGATTCTGAATGTTACAAGCGACAGGCCTTTAAAGGCTGTGTTTATTTCCGGTCACGGAGAATACACAATGGATGCTTTTACCGGCGTTTTGGAAATAAACAACTACGATATCAGCAGAATTAATCTTGTAAGCGGCGCAATTGACAGCTCAACAGATATCGCCGTTATCATTGCGCCAAAAGACGATTACGGCGAAGAGGAATTGCAGATCCTGGACGAGTTCCTTTACAACGGCGGGAATTACGGCAAGACGCTTTTCTACTGTGCCGATGCAGACCAGAGTTATCCGGAAAACATCGGTGTGTTCCTTCGTGAATGGGGGGTTGCGGTTGAAGACGGCGCAGTTTTTGAAACTGATGAACGCCGGGTTTACAATTATCAGCCTTTCTACCCTGTCGCCGACTATGCAGAGGAAGAATTTTCTTCGCTCATCAGGACTACAACAAAACCCATGCTTGTTCCTGTAAGCCGTCCCTTGTCAAAGATCTTTGATTTCCGGAATAACTATTCCGTTAAAATTCTTCTTGAATTTGCCGCTTCTGCAGGAGTGCGCCCTTCCGATGCTCCGCTTGATTTCACATCCGATGACGCTATAATAAAAGGCCCGATTCCCGCGTTGGCGTTATGCAGATATACGATTACAGACCGATCCACAGGCAAGGCAGAAGCGGAATCCAATGTGCTTGTCTCAGGTTCAACGGCAATGCTCGATTCTTTTGCAATTGAAAACCCCGGTTTCAGCAATGCCGAATACCTTGTGAATGTACTGAACAAGCTGTCCAACCGGCACGACATTATTCCGCTTCGGCCAAAAAGTTATACCAGTACGGCGCTTAATCTGCCCCGGCTTACGGTAAACATAATAGGCATTGTGTTTATTGTACTTATCCCCCTCCTGATCCTCAGTATAGGCATTGCCGTTTGGATTAAAAGAAAACACTCATGATGAAGCGGGCGGTTGTTTTTTTATTTCTCTCCCTGGTTTTTCTTATCCTTGTCTTACTTCTTTTTTCCCGCAAAAACGACGAAGCAGTGACCAGCCCGCAGCTCCTGTCCGACAGAAATATTAGCGAAATTACGGAGATAGCCATAAGTAATCAGTACGACAATTATTCAGTGTATCAGGAAGAAGGAGGTTTTGCGATTGCCGATCTTCCCATGGAAAATGTAAGCGCAGAATATCTTTTAATGCTTCTCGACGAAGCTGCCAGAGTTGAATATCTTGAACAGGTTTTCCATACAGAAAAGCAGCTCACCGAATCCTCCCTTGCGGCTTTCGGCCTTGATCAACCAGCCGCTTCTGCTTTGATACGCTATACACCCGGCGACAGCCTTCATCTTTTATTTGGAGGAATGGAACGGGTTTCGCGCGGACAATACTTTATGGTTAAAGGGGATAATGCTGTGTATCTTATGGATCACAGCCGTGTAGTGCGCTTTCTTCAGCCGCTGAAACGGTTTATTAACCTGGAAATTGTTCCCGTTCGCAAATTTACTTCTCCATTAAGTACGATAAAGTACCTGCATTTAAGCGGCAGGGCTTTTCCGGAGCCAATAATTATCAGTGAAGTCAGGGCGGATAACGAAGCAGACATGAGGGAATCTCTGGGGTTCGGCGCAACAACCCACATAATCAGATCTCCTCATCTTCACAAAGTCGATCAAAAAGAAGCGTTAGACGTTTTTGAATCACTAACCGGTCTGCTCAATATTGAAGTGCTGGATTATAACTGTGATGATGCCGCCCTTGCACATTACGGTTTTGATGACCCATTGGTTATAGCAGACTATATTTACGATAAAGGTGACGGTTCCGAGCCGGCAAGGATAATACTCAAAGCTGTTTTATACCAGGGAGACTATATTCTGGTACGCGATGATCAGAGGATAGTTCACCGTGTAGAAAAAAAAGCCTTTCTTGTTACAAGCTACGAAAAACTTGCATCGCGCTGGTTTTTATCTCCTTTTATAACAGATGTGCAATCAATAGAAATAAGCGCCGGCGGGCATAACTACCGTTTTGAACTTTTGGGAGAAGACAACCGATCCCTTGATGTAACTCTGAACGGTGCAAGGCTGGATATTAACCTGTTCAGAAAATTCTATACGCTGCTTATAAGCGCTTCCAATGACGGTCAGTTAATACAGCCGGATTTGTCTTTAAAAACCAGGCAGGCTTCCATGCCGGTACTCGTTGTAAACTTTTATTACCGCGATCCTCTTAAAGAACCGGACAGCATGAGTTTTTCGCCGGGAAGCCTCAGACGGCATTACGTTACCGTAAATGGAATTACCGAATTTACCTGCCTTGAACGTTATGCGCAGGTGCTGGAAACGGCATTGCTGGCCATTGTAAAAGGGGAAGATTTCAGAACTGATTGGTGAGTGGTTATTAAACAACAATTTACCGCTGAGCTTGGCATATACAATACTACAGGTTTATGTATGTCAGGCTCAGAGACAACTTATGGTTTTAACGATGATTGAAAACATCCATCATGAAAACCCCAATTGCCGCTGAACTTGATAAATATCTATCTGAACGATTACCTGTAAAGGGGAGGGCAAGTGCTCTAGTGAGAACTTCTGGAGTTCTCCGACAAACAGACCACGGAGTAACAGTAATATTAAGTAAATAAGTGCCTGACCACATAAATTGCTATGTGTTTATTATTTTACAATTTGGAAAATACAATTTATGTGACCAGGAGGCTGATTTGTCGGATTCCTCCAGGTTCGAGCCTAGGGCGCTTGCCCTCCCCTTTGCTGAAAGTTTTCAGAATATTTATTTACCAGGCTCAGCGATAAATTGCGGTTTAGTGAAACTCTCCCCAGGACTTGCCAACTTCCACGCTTACCCGCAAAGGTATTGTCAACGGAACGGCATTTTCCATTTCTTTTCTTATTAATTCTGCGGCTGCCTTTGCTTCCGCCCTTGGGCATTCAAAGATCAACTCATCGTGAACCTGTAACAAAAGCCGGACTGGGCTTTTTGCCAATTTTTTGTCCAGCTTAAGCATGGCTGTTTTTACAATGTCCGCCGCCGAACCCTGAATGGGTGTGTTCACCGCCACCCGTTCTGCGGCAGCCTTTTCCGTCTTGTTGTGTGAATTAATCGCCGGAATAAAACGGCGGCGGCCCAGTATCGTCGATGCAAAACCGGTTTCTTCGGTCTTTTTTATCAACTCCGCAATAAAAGAACTCACTCCGGAATAGGTGGTAAAATATGCTTCTATGAATGATGCGGCATCGCTTCTGCTGATACGCAGTTCATTGGAAAGCCGGAAAGCGCTCATGCCGTACATCACGCCAAAGTTGATTGTTTTGGCAATACGCCGTTTATCTGCCGGAACATTGTGTTCATCCAGGCCAAAGATCAGCGCCGCCGTTCTGGCATGTACATCAACACCGTCGTTGAATGCATTGATCAAATTTTTATCCTGCGAAAGATGAGTCAATACAACAAGTTCAATCTGGCTGTAGTCCGCCGAAATAAACACGTGGCCGCTTTTGGCAACAAAAGCTTCCCGGATTCTGCGCCCTTCTTCTTCCCGTATGGGGATGTTTTGAAGATTCGGTTCCCTGCTGGAAAGTCGCCCTGTAGCTGTCCCCGTCTGGATAAAATTGGTATGAATACGGCCGTTTGCATCGGCAAGGCCAACAAGTCCGTCGATGTATGTTGATTTAAGTTTAGACAATGTTCTATGCCGAAGTATGAGCCCGGGAACCGGGTCCTCGCGGGCCAGTTCTTCCAGTACATCAACATCGGTGGAAAAACCTGTCTTTATTTTTTTTGTGGGGGTGAGTTTCCGTGTTACAAAAAGCACTTCCTGTAACTGCTTGGGTGAACCCAAATTAAATTCATGGCCTACCATTTTCCAGGCTTTGTCCTGGACTTGATTCATCTCTTCAAAAAGTTCTTTTCCATAGTTTACCAGTGTATCTTTTTCTATTTTGATTCCTTCCCCTTCCATTTCCGCCAGAATGGGCAGCAGGGGCATTTCCAGTTCCAGAAAGAGTTTTAACGAATCGGCTTTTTCCAGGCGCGGGCCAAGAAAACGCATTAAGCGTAACGCAATGTCTGCATCTTCCGCAGAATAACGGCAGGCTGTTTCCAACGGCACATCGTCAAAAAAACCGTCTTTTGGAACTACCGAATTGTAGCTTACCGCCGTATAGTTAAAGTAATACAAAGCAAGCGAATCTAAACTGTAATTCATACGCTGGGGATCGTCCACCCAGGCAGCAACCATGGTATCCCAAATCCTGCATGCCCACCTTTCTATGCCCCAACCCCGGCTTACTTTATAGTCGTACTTTGCATTATGGGCCACAACAATCATTTTTGGATCGGAAAGGAGGGGAACCAGGAGTAAGCGTACCTTTTCAGGATCAATGAACGGCGCTTTTCCGTTATAAGCCAAATCCTTGTGAGCAGCCAACGGAACGTAAAACGCTTCTTTTGGTTTTAACGCCAGTGCAATCCCAATGGGGCGGGCATTCCATGCATCAAGCGAATCAGTTTCAAAATCCAGCGCCAAAAGTCCCTGCTTCCTTCCGGCGTCAAGCAGCCTGGCCAGCTCCTTTTCATCCAGAATAACTTTATAAGTTCCCTCACCCAGAAGGTTGTCGGAAACAGTTTGATTGTTAGAATCAGCTTCGCCGGATTCAGCCGGCCAAGCAGCACCTGCGGCATTTACCTTTACATGAGGATCCAACTGACGTGCACTTTGTACGATTCCTTCGCGTATTAAGACAGCGGCGCCGGCAGTACGGTTGAGTTTCTCAATTGATAACTCATCAATCTCTTTTATTGGCAGAGGAACAGCGTACTCCAATGAAATGAGTTTTTTGGCAAAGTAGGCGCTTTCTTTTCCTTCGGTAAGTTTTTTTCCAACAGCGCCTTCGACAGCGGCGATATTATTGTAGATTTCATCCAGGGAGCCATAACGGGCCATCAGCTTGATCGCCGTTTTTTCCCCCACTCCCTTTACGCCAGGTACATTGTCGGAACTGTCTCCGACAAGCGAAAGCAAATCAAGTATCTTTTCGGGCGGTACCCCCCATTCGGCTTTAACCTCTGCAGGGCCAACAAGACTATAGGGTAATCCGGCGCCGCTTGTTTCTGCTGCACCTGTTTTCTGAGGACGCAGCTGAAATATACGCGCTTTTTCCCCATGGCCCACCAATTGAAGCAGATCCTTGTCGGAAGAAAGAATATAGCAATCACAGCCTTCGGCTTTGCACCGATTCGCCAAAGTTGCGATTATATCATCTGCTTCGTAACCATCTACACGTATTGCAGGTACCCCAAGGGCAGAGAGAACTTCTTCAACAAGAGGCACCTGGGCATGAAGATCATCGGGAGCTTTTTGTCGTGTAGCCTTGTATTCCGCATACATTTTGTGGCGGAAGGTCGGAACCCTTGAATCAAAAGCTGCCGCCAGGCGTAAAGGTTTTTGTGTTACAATGCTTCCACCGGCAGTAATTGCCGGAGCGCCTTCATCAATCAGGGTCGTCAGCGTCCTGGCAAAACCAAAAAGCGCCGATACATTCTGCCCTTTGGAATTTCTAAGAGGCCGTGATAAAAACGCAAAATATGAGCGGTAAATCAGGCCGTATGCATCAATCAGGTAGAGGGGGGCGGACATAGTTCAGTATACCCCGAAACGGTTACCGGAAACCAGTAATGGTTGTACTTGCACTAAAATGTCCTAATGTGTATAATTAGCGCATGAAAAAGGGTCTTTTTTTTGCTATTTTAGTTTTTATCAGCGGGTTTTTTCCTTCGGCACAGGAGATAATGACCGCAGGACGATATCTGGATCAGGTTTCAGATCGGTATGCTTCGATTAGAACTTATACTGCCCGGATTAATATACTAAGCGGCGGTAACAATATGGCAGGTACTGTCTATGCCATGATGCCGAACTTTCTCCGTATTGATTTTTCTTACCCGGCAGAACAGGTAATTCTCTATGATGGGGAGAATCTGATGATTTTTCTGCCCGGCGAGCGGGCCATCCTGAATCAAGCTGCATCGCGACAGGGAGGTGCGAACATGGCCACTGCCCGCGGGCTTAATCTGTTAAAACGGAACTATGTACCTGCCTTTGTAGTAGGACCCGCACCGGTACCTATTGAGCCAGGCTCCAACGAAATGGTGATTAAGCTCAAACTGGCACGGCGTTCTACCGGCGAAGGGTTTACCGAGATTATCATGGACATTTCGCCCGATACCCAGCTTATACGGCGTATTACCGGAAAGACCATTGGTGATACCACGGTACGCTTTGATTTTTACGGTGTAAGTCTTAACACGGGAATTCCCGAACGGCTGTTCATTTTTGAATCTCCTCCGGCTTCCAATATGTACAATAACTTTTTATTACGGGGTACAGACTAACAAAAGCTTTTTCGGAATTCCCCCGGGTTTTGAAAAAGGTTTGTTGTTCGGGAGCAGAAAGTGGAATCGCTGGGAGAAAAACTTAAATCAACCCGTGAAGCCAAAGGTCTTTCTTTAGATTATGCCGGCAGGGAAACAAATATTGCCCGCCGGTATCTTGAAGCCCTGGAAACGGAATCGTTTTCAAAGTTTCCCGGCGAACCTTACCTGCTGGGTTTTTTACGTAACTATGGCGAGTACCTGGGGCTGGATGTTAATGAATTGCTTTCCCTGTACAGGGCAATCAAAATTCAGGAACAGCCAATTCCGGTAGATCAGCTGATAAAATCACCGCATTCTTTCCCTAAATGGCTTTTTGCAATTATTGTTGCTGCAATTGTACTTTTAATTGCCGCAAGTGCGGGATATTTTATTTTTGTCAGAACCCCGGCTGAACCTGTACAGGCAAACCCTGTTCAGCTTCCAATGGAATATATTCTGGAAGGTTCTTTCTTGGAGAGGCGTTTTTATAAAGGAGATACGATTCTTGTAAACCTGGAAAATGAACAGTACAGAATAGAATTGCGCAGCATGGATGATCCTTTAACGCTTGTTACTCCCGGCGGCAGTGTCAGACTTGATCTTTCGGGTGATACCGAAGTAGACCTTAATGGGAACGGTATTTCCGATCTCCGTGTAACGCTTTCGGACTACGATTACCGATCACCCGGTGCAGGCGCTCTGATTCGTTTTGATCTTAACGCTGCGATAGATCCCTATATCGCCATAAATCCCGATGATGTTACCGATACTGCAATCCAGTCCGGCACGGTGATTTTTACATCCACCAATACCTATCCCTTTACTCTGGAAATTCAGTTTCAGAACTACTGTATGTTCCGCTGGGAACTGGATAGACGGGACAGAACAGAACGGTATTTTTCCCGCGGAGAGCGGTTAAGTATCCATGTAATGAACACAATCCGGCTTTGGTCTTCGAATGCCACAGCGGTAGCGATAGAACTTAATGGCGCAGGGCGGACTGTTACACTGAATCTTGGAACCCCCGGAGAAGTGGTGGTAATCGATCTGCGCTGGCTCCGTGACAATGACGGCAGATTCCGCCTTACCCAATACCGGCTTGAATAGCCCGTACTTAAAGCCGGTTTTACCCGGCAACTTTTGGCAAGCATGAAATACTTTCTGGATCCCTTTGGCTGCGTAAAGAATCAGGTTGATGCCGAAATTATGATGGCCTCTTTAAACGATGCACTTTGGAAAGCCGTTGATGATCCTGCGGATGCAGATATGATTATTGTAAATTCCTGCGGCTTTATCGAAGTGGCTAAACGTGAATCAATAAACGCCGTCCTTGCCTGGAAAAAACAGTATCCGCAAAAAAAAATTCTCCTTGCAGGCTGCCTATCTCAGCGTTACCGGAAAGAACTCGAAGAAAGTTTAACCGAAGCTGACGGATTTTTGGATTGCGACAGCATAGACAACGTTGTTCCTACAGCAGCGGAACTTTTTAAACTTGTTCACAATGTTTCTGTGTCTGTAAAAGGTAATTCCCGCTCGGCTCTGCCGGATTCGAATCGGGGTTTACGTCCCCTCCTTGGGTTTCCCGGTTCTGCCTATGTAAAAATTTCCGAAGGCTGCAGCAATAATTGTACGTTTTGCGCTATCCCGTTAATTCGCGGCCCGCTCCGCTGCCGTGCTATCTCTGATATTGTTGAAGAATGCAAACAGTTGTTAAGGCGGGGTGTAAAGGAGCTATGCCTTATTGGTCAGGATATTGCCGCTTTTACAAGCGGTAACGGTACTGCAACAGAAAACGGCAGTACCGCTTTGGCTGCACTGTTAAAAGCTATCGCTGCATTGCCCGGTGATTTTTGGGTACGGCTGCTCTACCTCCACCCGGATCACTTCTCTTTGGATATACTGGACATTATTGCACATGACAAGCGTTTTCTTCCTTATTTTGATATACCGTTCCAGCACGCTACCCCCCATATACTTTCATCTATGGGACGAAAAGGCAATGCAAAAAGCTATCTTGGCCTGCTGGAAACAATCCGTACAAAACTGCCCGATGCAGTGATCCGTTCTACGTTTCTTGTAGGCTTTCCCGGCGAGACCGAAGATGATTTTAAAGAACTTGTTGATTTTCAGAAAAAAGCACGTTTTGACTGGCTGGGAGTTTTTACCTTTTCCAGAGAAGAAGGAACAGCCGCATATTCCATGAAAGGAAGGGTAGGTAAAAAAATTGCAGCCCAGCGCAAAGCTATTATCGAAGAAAAACAACTCCCAATTACCGAAGAACGAATGAACCGTTTTGTGGGTCAGATTATGGATGTACTTATTGAGGAAGCAATCGATCCCGAAGATAACCCGGCAACCGGCCTTTGGCTGGGACGGCTTTTTTGCCAGGCGCCGGAAGTAGACGGCGCTGCAGTAATACGAACTGCTGATGCCACAGGAACGCTGCTGCCAAAACCGGGAGACATGATCCGGGGAACAATTGTTGCGCGCAATGGTATTGATTTGGAATTGTTAGTGCCAGCATAAATTAAATGATATACCCCCATTAGCAATACTGAACACATCAATCTTCCCATTCCAGTGGGTGGAGGAACACCCATTCAGGCCATAAGTTGGTCGTGGCTGCACTTTACGCACACTCTGGTGTGGCTTTTATTATATCACGACCAAAATGTCCTTCATGGATAACCCTCCCCCCACTGACATGGCAACATTAGTTTCGATGTGTTCAGTACTGCTATGACAGGTAATATGCGTGATTTTATAAAACAAATGGCATCACATAAATTTTTTGAAAATTGTAAATTTGATAATAATAGATCGTTTACGTATGAGCAAAGATTAGCTATTTTTAGGCTTGATCACATAAAGGTACTATCCACAGCTGTTGTCCGGGAGCGTGGCGAGGTACAATTACCTTATCTTTGCCGAACTGAACGCATTGAAAAAAATGTTGCCACGTCGGTGGGGGTAAGGTTACCCATGAAGGCCATTCGGCGTGATACGACGGCAGTGACTTTCTGATTGACCACGAAAGTGGTCTACCTTACGTCCGTTGACGGCAGCCACGGCCGTCATGGTCTGAATGGGTGCTCTTTCCCCCACCGATATGGAAAGATGCGTACTGATGCGTTCAGTTCTACAGTTTGTGTTTGTGCTACCCCGCTATGCTTCCGGCTATAGCTGTGGGCAGTGATCACTTCTCGTCTATGCTAAAGACCCCGTCCCAATCTTTGCCCGGCGCTTCTTCCATAAATTGCCGGCAGCGGTTCAGATACAGAAGCGAAGGCTGATCGCCGGGAAATTGTTTGTTTACCTGATCGAATATCGTTTGTGCGCCTTTCCAGTTGCGGGATTCAAAAAGAATCAAAGCACGGTGAAAAAGATTAACCTGTTCAAGCAGAGCCGCAGGAGCATCTTCGTGTATGTCCAGCACTTCGTAAATACGCACCGGTTCGTTAATTCCTACTACCCTGATCCGGTCAAGCTTCCGGCAAACAAGATGATTTCCTGTTTCCTTTACGGTGTCTTCCGTTGCGAGGATCCAGGTTCCGTATTGTTTGTTCACTCCTTCCAGCCGGGCTGCCAGATTTACCGCATTGCTGATAATGGTGTAATTCATTTTTTTCTGTGTTCCCATGTTTCCCACTACCATTTCTCCGGTGTTAATGCCGACTCTGGCATGGAGCGGCGAAGGGCTTAGTTTGTTTGCAGCGATGTGATTGTTTACTTCAGTTTCCAGCCGCTTCATTACGATTGCGGTTAAACAGGCCCGCAGGGCATGGTCGGGAAGATCCAACGGCGCTCCAAAGAAAGAGATAATCGCATCGCCCTCGTATTTGTCGATGGTTCCTTTCTGTTCCAATATAACGTCGCTCATGGTGGAAAGATAATAGTTAAGCAGGTCTACCAGTTGATCCGGCGCCAGCACTTCGGCAATATGGGTAAAGTTTTTGACATCGGTAAACATGGCAGTCATGTGGCGGTTCACGCCGCCAAGCTGGAGCCGGGTAGGATCGCTGACAATCTCTTCCACGACATCTTCCGACAGATACGTGGAAAATGCCCGGCGCAGATTGTTGTTAAAGTATTGCAGTTTGACATGAGCTTCTTCGATCTGCCGGGCCTTGCGGCGGTAGAGCAGCATATTCAGCACGCCGAAGATCACAGAAATCAAAAGGGCGGCAATCTGAAGAATAGTCATGTTCCGCGAGTCTGTGCGCTGCACAAGGATGAATTCATCGCTGATGTCCACACCCGCTACACAGTAGAACCTGCCTTCGCTATCATACACCGGGGCGTAGCCCGAAATAAGGCCACCCCATTCAGGGGTGTAGGTTCCCAGGTCGGTTACGCCGACATTTCCGGCAAGGCCGTCAATGGCAACTTCTTCTACTTCAAAAATGCTCCACGGCCCCACCTGTTCTTCCGGGTCGGTATCATTATCAATAATGTGCTGTCCTTCGTCTCCGTAAGCACGCCAGTAATACGCATACAGGACATTATGTTCCTCGGCAAAACGCATAAGCCGTACTTTAAGCGCCTGATACTCCGGGCCGTAAGTGTCTTCTATGGTATGGTATCGATCCAATTCCTCGGCGCTGATCAATTTCGCCAACGACTGGGCCGCGGTCATTAAATGGTTCTGGGTCGATTCCGTGATCATCGCCACGTGACGGTTCATCTGAATGTTTACCACCGCTGTCAACAAAAGAACCATGAGCGCTGAAATGAAAAATAACCCCAGTACCAGCCGTAACCCAATTGCTTTTGCAAGGGTCTTTTTGGTATCTGTGTTCTTCATTGTAAAATTATAGCAAAAAAAAACCAGTCGGACTATAATACGGTAACTTGATATGCGCTCGCGGGCCGGAGGGACATATGGCAGACGCCCTTCCTTCTTATCTTGAAATCCTCAATCCCGAACAGCGGAAAGCTGTTCTTCACAATGGTAAAAACCTGCTGATCCTTGCCGGGGCAGGGTCCGGGAAAACCAGAGTGATAACAACCAAGATTGCCTATTTAATCCGGGAACGGGGACTCGATCCGCGGTCAATTATGGCGGTAACCTTTACCAACAAGGCGGCCCGGGAAATGACAGAACGGGCAAGGCTGATTGATATACGTGCCGGCGATGCAATGATGCGGACATTCCATTCTTTTGGCGCATGGTTCCTGCGCCGCAATGCTGCGCTGGCCGGGCTTAATTCCAATTTTGTTATCTATGATGATGAAGATACGGTAACGCTTTTGGGAACAATCAACGAAGGCGCCACGCGTGCGGAAAACCGTATCATGGCAGCGCTGATTTCCCGCGCAAAGGATTATTTTCTTTCGCCGGATGATCCCGAACTGGATTTGATCGACCACCGGCCGGAATTCAGAAAAATCTATTCCAGATACGAAGAACGTCTTAAAAAAATCGGCAATGCGGATTTTGGCGATCTGATAAAGAAACCGGTTGAAATCCTAAAGGCCAACCCCGATGTTGCACAGCGTTTCCATGATCGCTTTAAGGTAATAATGGTGGATGAGTACCAGGATTCCAACATCGCCCAGTTCAAGTTACTTGCAGAGTTATCCGGGCCGGAAACATACCTCTGTGTTGTCGGAGATGACGATCAATCAATTTACCGTTTCCGGGGCGCCGAAGTGCGGAATATCCTGGAATTTTCCGATCGCTTTCCCGGCACGGACATTATCAGGCTTGAGCGGAATTACCGTTCCCTTGCTCCGATTCTGGCTGCGGCATCTTCGGTTGTGGATAACAACAGCGGCAGGCTGGGAAAAAAACTAAGCGCCGAACGCGGCGGCGGGAAACTTCCTACCCTGGCTTTTCTTTACGACCAGAATGAAGAAGCATCGTTTTGTGCAGAGCTGATCCAGCGTTCGGTAGATACCGGAAATAAAAACAGTAAAAGTACACCCGGAACCCGTTATCTGGACTGGGCTATTTTATACCGTACCAACGCACAGTCGCTGGGATTTGAAACAGAACTGCTTCGCCGGAATATTCCCTATAAGGTAGTTGGCTCACTTAAATTTTACGAAAGGGAAGAAATTAAAGATGCGTTGGCGTTATTTGCCCTGCTCCTTAATCCTCTGGACGAAGTAGCGTTCCGCCGTATTATAAACAAACCAACGCGCGGCATCGGTGCGGCAGCTCAGGACAAGATACTCGAAGCTGTATACACAACCGCCCCGCAAGAGGGCGGCATTTTAGCAACGGCGCGTGGTGTATCCCTTTCGGCAAAAGCAAAGGCAGGAGTTGACGTTTTTGCTTCTTTTATGAGTAGGGCAAAAGAACTTCTGAACACGGGCAATACAGCGGATCAAAAATCCACTGACAAATCCGCCGCTGCTAAAGCAAAAAAAACTGCAAAATCTGCCGATAGCCCAATACGCTCCGGCGAAGGACTGTCTGTTTGCGCCGCCGCTCTGATCCTTGATTCCGGATTGGCGGAGTACCATAGTTCTCATGACGAAATAAATGCCTATCAAAGAGCGGGAAATTTACAGGAGCTTGTTAATGCTGCAAGTGTCTATCCTGCTTCTATGGAAGGACTTGCGGAATTTTTGGAACATATCGAACTTGATCGTGCTATCGAAGAAAACAAGGAATCAAACCCCGACTATGTAACACTGATCACCCTGCATAATACCAAGGGTTTGGAATTTAAACGGGTAATCATGACCGGCCTTGAGCAGGGGATTTTCCCCAGAGACGATAAAGAAGGCGATGACTTGGAAGAAGAGCGGCGGCTTTTTTATGTTGGCGCCACCAGGGCCATGGATGAACTATATTTCTGTTCCTGTGCATTCCGCCGAATGTACGGCAGAACCAGCCCCATGATGCCTTCGCGTTTTCTTTATGAGGTGGATAGATCGAATCTGCGGATTATCGGAAAGCCGCCGATTTCTTTTGG
>Ga0082212_10003910_pt1 | contig 20930 bp, 12 predicted proteins | sample TergutNt197P3_FD_71548 | JGI IMG/M metagenome (GOLD analysis project Ga0082212, IMG submission 71548) | Neocapritermes taracua P3 segment gut microbial communities from Petit-Saut dam, French Guiana - Nt197 P3 | ecosystem: Host-associated > Arthropoda: Insects > Digestive system > Gut ... | reverse complement strand
TGCCAGATTCGCTAGCAATTTTTTCGACTGACCTACCTTGACTTTACCTTCGGCAAAGCCTAAGGTATGCACGTAGGTAAAACTCGAAATCAAAGATTTCGGCTTTACCTCTGACAAGGCGAAGGAGCCGAAGCGTAGCCGAGCTACGTGAGGTGACGACAACGCAGTCCAGGCGGAAAAAGGGCAGCGAAGATGGCGGCGAGGGGTTTTTAGAGTTTGCCTTAAGTGCGGCGCAACCAATAGTTGCGGGATTGAAAAGCAAAATTGGTTGCCGCAACCGGGGTAAACATGCTAAAATTTGCTCATAAATCAGGGGTTGTTGATATCCCAAAAGCAAGGAGGCTCGCAATATGAATATTGAAATTGCCAACAGATTATTTGAATTAAGAAAACAGAAAAATCTGTCTCAGGAAGAGCTGGCGGAAAAAATAGGGGTCAGCCGTCAGGCGGTCTCGAAATGGGAACGGGCGGAATCATCACCCGATACCAATAATTTGATCGAACTGGCCCGGCTCTATGAAATTTCCCTGGACGAATTACTGTTTACGACCGAACCGGTACCCAAAGACAAAGCGGAAGATAAGGAAACAGGTAAAGAAAAAAATGAATATGTATCCATCGGGCTTAACGGGATCCATGTCCGGGAAAAAGACGGCAGCGAAGTGCATATCGGCCTCAAAGGGATCCATATCAAGGATAAAGGCGACTCCGATTTTGGAGATGAAATCGAACATTCCTGGAATGAGTCATGGAAGGCAAACTGGGACTGGAATAAAGGCAACATGAAAAAACATATCCTTAACACATTACCGGTGCCGCTGCTTATCGCTATTACCTACTTAATAATGGGATTCTTATGGAACCTTTGGCATCCGGGCTGGGTGGTATTTTTGGCTATCCCCATCTATTACGAAATTGTCAGCATGTTTACGGCTAAAGGCGCTCAGAAAAAAATGAATCTGTTTCCTTTAGCGCTGATTTGCATTGTAATTTACTTGATCTTAGGCTTTTTCTCTAACCTATGGCATCCTGCCTGGCTTTTGTTCTTAAGCATCCCGCTATATCATTCTCTGATCCACGCTATTTATAAAAGTAAGGAATGACCATTTACCGCATTCATAATATAGGCAAATGCCCAATGACTTTGGAGAACATCACTGAAAGCCGTATTTAGGCCATAATCTTGCGTCCTGCCAAACATCCTGGCAATCATTACCACAGCCTCAGCCCTGGTGACAAAGTTTTCCGGTTTAAATGAGCCATCGCTATAACCGTTGACAATACCATTATTAGCTAATGCGATAATATCATCATAAGCCCAATGTCCTTCTATATCATTAAAGGATCTGCTTGCCAAGCTCGTTTTGTTTGGCAAGTCTTCTTTTTGCCTGACCCTATGCAAAACAGCCGCCAACTCCGCCCGGGTGATGTTATGATTTGGCCTTAGGGCGCCGTTATTATTACCCCTTAAATAGCCCTGACCTATTGCCCAGGCCAAGGCATTGATCGCCCAATGGGAAATATCAATGTCATTGAAATCGGATAAAACTGCTAAGTCATAACTTTGACCAATCATATTATATAAAATCTGTATCGCTTCCGCCCGGCTTATTCTGGCATCAGGCTTAAATGATCCATCGGGATAGCCGCTGATAAATGGGGACTCTGCGCCCTCATCAGGTATTTGGGGTATCCCGTTGCTATTATCCGGAGGTTCTTTATCATTTTCCGGCTCTCCCGGAGGTTTTTTATCATCTCCCGGTGTTCCCGGAGGTTTTTTATCATCTCCCGGCGCTTTCGGGGACTCTTTATCATCTCCCGGCGCTCCCGGGGGTTTTTTATCATCTCCCGGCGCTTTCGGAGCTTCTTTGTCATCTCCCGGTACTCCCGGGGGTTCTTTGTCATCTCCCGGTACTCCCGGGGGTTCTTTATCATCTCCCGGCGCTCCCGGAGGTTCTTTATCATCTCCCGGCGCTCCCGGAGGTTCTTTATCATCTCCCGGCGCTCCCGGAGGTTCTTTATCATCTCCCGGTATTCCCGGGTCAATACTCTCAAAATAAACGCTAAAGTCAACTATTCCCTTGCCATACATTGTACCGGGGCCGATATCTCCGGTAATACTTTGCAGCGATTCCATAACATTGCTTGGGGATATAGCCCATTCATCCGCTATCAGCATGGCGACCGATGCCGAAACATGGGGGGCTGCCATTGAGGTTCCGTTTAAGCTTGCATATCTTTTATTGGGAATACAGCTATAAATGCTGACACCGGGAGCGGCAACATCAATACCGTTGCCGTAATTGGAAAATGATGCCAATAAATCTGCCTTATCGGTTGCCGAAACCGCTATTGTATTGGCCAGATTGGCGGGGCACATATCTCTGACATCCCTTGATTCATTACCGGCGGCGGCAACGCAAATGCTGCCTTTTGCTGTTGCATAGTTTACGGCTTGGGCGACCAGGTTTTTGGGATTGGGATCGTAGGAGCCAAGGCTCAGATTTATTACCCTTGCACCTTGATCAGCCGCATATTTTATGCCAAGGTAAACTGCTATATAAGTTCCGTCCCCGTTATCATCCAGGGATTTGACCGGCATTATCTTTATATTGGAAGTAGAGCAATCAACTATCGTGCCGGATACATGTGTTCCATGCCCCGATCCATCCCGGGGGTTAGTATTATTATTGACAAAATTATATCCTGCATCAGCTATTCTTCCGGATAAAAAAGGATGCGAGACATCGACCCCCGTATCGACAACCGCTACATTGATCTCAGTTTGGGTTTTATTTTCCGCAACAAGTTTTTCTTTAAAGAGATCAGCTGCGATCCTCTCTGTTCCCCAGGATATACTCTCTGTCTCAATGATTTTGTTCGGCGTTACGAACTCAATATTACTGCTATTATTAAAACTATCATAAGCTGCCTCTGTTGCCCTGATGGTATTATATTGGATAAGGTAGAATCCCGAATCATTTGAGACAAACTCCCTGGCCCCGAATGTATCGGCTAAAGGCGCTTTGTCTTTTGTCTGAACAACAAGTTGCCTTAGCTGCAAGGGCCTGACGATAAATACCTCGTTTTTCTCTTGGATCACCTCAATATGCAGCGATTCTTCCGCAAGACGGGCTTTTGCCCGGGGTTTTCTCTTGAATTTTGTTCCGTCGGAATGGGAACCCTCAACAGAACCGTCGTCATTGACTACGAATTCCCTTATTTTTCCATTTTTGCCGGCCCTGCGCGAATGGGATATTTCTTCTTCGAGGGGCGAAGCAATAATGGTTTTTTGCTCATCGTCAAAAATAGTGATTTGACCGCTTCCCATGTCAATATCAACACCGGCGCCTACGGCAGTCGCCATATCGATAATCGGCAGATATAATTCCCCGTCCTCAACAGCTGCCGGAGACATTGGCTGCTCTATCCCGTCAATCAGCATTTTGTCGTCCCCGATCCTAAATGAGATATAAGAGAAAAAACTATCATCCCAATTATCATTGATCAGGTTATTGACCGAGCCGACAAATTCCGTATCAACTGCTCCGGAGTCAAAAGAGGCATATGCCGTCAAGGTAAACAGGTTGAATACAACTATTAATATCCCTATTATTAAAATCCGCTTTTTCATAAATAAACCGGCCCCTTTTCAATTCACAATTCACAATTAAGTGTCCTCAAGTGCTCTGGAACTATTGATGCTTTCATGAGTTATTTGACGGTATCTTTTTCAACTATTTAATCCTAGTATGTCTAATTTTAGACAGGTTATAAGAATTTTGTACTAAAATAATAGTAAGCTTAATTTTTTGTAATTTTGAAGAAAAAATAAAAAATCCATACAGCTTGATATTATGAAAAGATTGCTATATAATAATAGACAAGTTGTTTATAGATTGGATGTTGGAAAATTGAGAGAGACGCAATTCAGGGACCCAATTTATGGATTTATCACAGTTGACCCATTAGAACTGGAGTTAATAAATTCCTCTCCATTTCAAAGGCTTCGGCATATTAAACAACTGGCTACATCATATCTTGTTTATCATGGTGCAGAACATACGCGCTTTGGGCATTCGCTTGGTGTTATGCACTTAGTTTCGCGGGTTTTTGATAGTGCGGTTGAAAATTTTGAGAAGAGAAATGAAAAACCATTATTTGACAAGAAAACGCAATTATGGTATCGACAACTACTTAGGCTGATAGCACTTGTCCATGATTTAGGGCATCCACCATTTTCCCATGCAGGTGAAGGAGTGTTTGAGGATGGCTTAAAACATGAAGACTTTACGAAAAAGATTATCTTTGAAAAAGAAGTTGCCGATATTATCTGCAGGATTGGTAATCGGACAGTAGAGGAATTGAAAGCAAAAAAATATAACATCACACCTGAACTCATATGGCTAATTTATGGGGAAAAAGATAGTATCGCTGTCCTAAACAAAAAATACATAATGCCTGATTTCAAGTTTCTCAAGAGTTTTATGGATAGCGACTTGGACTGCGATAAGATGGATTATCTGCTTAGAGATTCACATTATTGTGGTGTTAATTATGGAAAATATGATATAAATCGACTTATTTCTTCTCTGACGGTATATAAAAATGAGGAGGAAAATATCCTTAACCTAGCTGTTGAACGAGGTGGCCTTCAAGCGTTTGAAGAATTCGTGGTTGCTCGATACTTCATGTTTGTTCAAGTTTACTTCCATAAGACTAGACGTTACATGGACATGCTCTTAAATGATCTTCTGAAAATGGTTTTGCCTACAATTACTCGAAGTATGCCTGCCAGAGAATACCTTCAGCACACCGATAACAGTGTTTTAGAAGCTATTGAAATAATAAAAGCAGCAGGCAATGAGACTGCGGAAGCTTTTATAGGCAGGAAAGTAATGCGCTGCGTATATGAAAGCAAAACGCAAGCGCAAAAAAGTGACGATATGGCAGCTCATTTTTTAGCCAGCGGAATACGAAATCATTTCCCCAATATCCAAATCAGAGAAGATTTAGCGAAAAAGCTGCCTACTGAATTCCCTGTTTTGGAGAGATATGATGCAGATAGCGGAAAAAGTATCCCTGTCTATGTAAAACACTCAGACAAACCAGAAAGTTTAGCGTCTGAATCCGAATTGCTTAAGGGCCTAGATAAAGCAATAAGCATCAAACGGATTTATGTAGAAAGAAACAGAGCTGCAGAAGTAGAAGCTTATATTAGAGAAATACAACAGAAGGAGTAAGAAAATGAATAAGAACCTTTTATGTATCATCCAATGTATATCAAATGAGATTGGTGCTGAACTCGGAAAAAAGCAATTACAAAAGTTCGTTTATATTTTTGAGGCTAAGGGTATTAATCTTGGATTTGAATACGGTATACATTTTTATGGACCATATTCCGAAGACCTCAACCATGAGCTATTGATTTTAAACAGTGAGGGCTATGTTGACCTCCGAATTACAGATTCTTACCATCAGATTGTTCCGCGGGAAATCACAGATAAAGTTGACTTTGATTTATCCCCGGAGGAACAGTCTCTTTTATTGAATATTATTCAGGATCATAAGGAATACAAACCACATGAACTAGAGTTGCTAACGACTACCCATTTTGTTGCTATTTATTCCGGAGATAAGTCTGATGAGGGCATATTAAGCGGTGTAAAGAAAATAAAGGGGGCAAAGTATTCGGATGCCCAAATAAAGGGGATCATTAGCCATATTAGAAATAATTATGACCTAAGCAAACCCTTGGCTATATAATTAATTGTTCCAAGAAATAAAATGCCGTCGTTTTTTCCTCGATGGCATTTTTTTATATTTATAGTAGAATATATCACATTCAAAGAGAGGGGCCCTATAAAAACAAACGGTCTAAATCCTCCTGGGAGATATCCAATGCGCTAAAGTCCGATGGTGTGAATTTTTTATCGGCTTGGTTGCAACTTAGCTCTATTATATCTTCGAGCCTGCCAACATACATATCCAGGAAGTTTTTTACGGTCTTTTCCTGAAACTTATTTTTACTGTAGGTAATATCTATTATCAATTTCCCATTTAAAACCATGGCATTGATATCCAAAGTAGCAGTTAAATGATTATTAACACCTGAATCCCTCCCGCTGTCCATATCAATCAATTCAAACATATTTCCCCGGAACAGATTATCAAAATCTCCCAGATAATTAAATCTTAGATAGCGGTTATTCCTATCAGCGAATTCATTTCGCAAATATTTAAGAATACCAAAATCAAAACCTTTGCCCGGAATATTCCTGATTTGCTCCTTTAAGCCTTTAATATTAAAATCAAGATCATCGCCCGAAAGCTTGAATTGAGCCGGATATAAGCTGGTAAACCATCCTACTGTTCTGGATACATCAATATTATCTATTGCTTCCGTCCTGCCATGACCTTCAAGCTCAATTACGATATCGTCAAGCCCGGTAATATCCCGTATAACCATCGCCAGGGCAATTATAAGGGTTTCATGTAATTCCAAACCATAAATATTATTAACTTCCGTCAATATTTTTTTTGTCATTTCCCGGTCGATACCGGCCTGCAAAGTAAACGCTTTGTCCATTGTATCCATGCCTAAATTAAAGTCAAAAGGAAAATAAAAATTTCTCCCCAAGACAGATTCCCAGTATTTTCTAGCTTGCCTCAAATTGCCTTTGCTATATTCATCCAGCTGCTCGGACCATTTCTGGAATGAATGGGTTTTTAAGGGCAATAATACTTCCTGATCAGCGCCTAATTGCCGCAAAATACTGGTAAAATCTTCTATTATTATCCTCCAGGAAACACCATCGATCACAAGATGATGGGCAATTAGCAGAATAATTTGCCCTCCTTCTCCTAATTTAAATAGAGCAGCTTTAAATAAAATGCCTTTCTCCAGATCAAAACTTGATTTTAGCCTGAGCCCAAGTTCTTGGATTTTTTCAACTTGCTTATCATAAGGGTCAGCAGATAAATCATGCTCATCAACAATGGGCAATTCGTTTAAACGCTCATTATTAAACAATAGTATGTCCTCTTTTTTATGGTAATTCAGCCTTAGCGAGTCATGATGCTTTATCAGTTTCAATAAAGCTTTTCTTACATCATTGACTGCAAATATAGCCTTACTTTTCAGCAATACAGATTGATTGTAGTGATCAGGGTCGGCAAAATCCTGGGCAAAAAACCATTTAATGATCGGGGTTTTGCCAAGCTCTCCGGAAACTACTCCCTGCTCTATGTTGCCGCTACCGTTTGCCGCTTCTATATGGACCGCTATTTCTCCAATAAGCTCATAAGTTAATATATCTTTGACTTTAAGAGCAAACCCGGCATTATTGAGCTTTGCCGCTATCTGGATCGCTTTAATGGAATCCCCGCCCAGCCGATAATAATTATCGTTCAAGCTGACCTCTTCTATCATTAAAATCTCTTGCATAGCCTTTACCAACTCTTTTTCTCCCGGGGTTTTGGCCTGGATAAACTCTTTTTTGCTTATGACGGGCTTGGGCAGCAAAGCATGATCAACTTTGCCATTGATGGTCAAAGGCAATTCAGCCAGAAAAATAAAACCGGCAGGAACCATGTATTGAGGCAAATACTGCAAAAGCCTGCCTCTCAGTTCTTTATCAGAAATTTCCACCTCTGTTACTATGTATCCATTCAATACTCCATCCTTTTGCGAATACGTGACGACCGCATCATTGACTGCTTCAATCCCAGCCAGACATTTCTCTATTTCCCCCAGTTCCACCCGATGTCCTCTTATTTTCACCTGATTATCGGCTCTGCCCAGGTATTCAATGACTCCATTATCTGAATACCTCGCCAAATCACCCGTCTTATACATACGTTCGCCAGGTAAGAAGGGGTTATCAAGAAAACTTTTCCGGGTCAATTCTTCATTATTCAAGTAGCCGGGGGCAACCCCATCTCCGGATATATAAATTTCTCCGGGGCTGCCGGTGGGAACTGGATCCATCTTGCTATCCAGGATATAGATTTGCACATTGTTGATGGGACAGCCAATAGGTACGGACAATCCCTTATCTTTTTTTTCATTATATTGATAAATCATACAGCCGACCACAGTTTCAGTAGGTCCATACTCATTATATATTTCCGGCTTGCCGAAACTATCGCTAATTTCCTGAGCCAGGCTTACTTTCAGATCATCTCCTCCCACAATAAATCTTTTGATATTGGAATTGCGGTTATCCGAATCTTTGAGCAGGGTAAGGTGGGCGGGGGTAAGCTTAATGACCGTTACTTTGTTTTCCCTCAATATTCGATATAAAATAAATTCCTTATCATCATTATGATAAATAACTATTCTCTGACCGCAAATCAAGGGAGCAAATATTGAGGTCACCGTTAAGTCAAAAGATATAGAAGAATATAAAGCCATAGCTTCCTCAGCGCTTTTAAAATAGGTCTTGGCAGCCCACCAAATATAATTCGTCAGCCCCTGATGCTTGATCATAGCCCCCTTAGGCACGCCTGTAGAGCCGGAGGTATAGATTAGATAAACCAAATCGTTCATTGTGTTGTAATTGGTAATATTTTCCATATCATCTGAGCTTAAATCTATATTGTCAAGATCAATTATCTCTCCGGCAAATTCAATACCGCCGATTTCAACACGGTTTGTCAACAGTAAACTGCTGCGGGAGTCTTTCAGCAGATAATTTATTCTTTTCTCAGGGTAACTAGGATCAATCGGCAAATATGCCCCGCCGGCTTTTAAAACCCCCAAAATACTGATAATAAGCTCCGGCGAATGGCTTGCCATGATTGCGACAACAGTATACCTGCCGATATTCTTCTCCTGCAAATAATGAGCCAGCCGGTTTGCTTTTTCATTTAGCTCCCGGTATGTCAGCGTTATACCCTCAAATTCCAAAGCAATTCTTTCCGGCGACTTCTTTACCTGTTCCTCAAAAAGCTGCCGGACAGTCTTCTCCCTGGGGTATTCGCTAAAGGTATCGTTTAACTCATAAAGTTTATAATCGATCTCTTTTTGAGAGAGAAGTTTTATCTGCTCAATTGTCAATTCTTGATTCGCACTGACTTGACCGGCAATATGCAGGATGGCTTCCTGCATTGCCTTAATTTCCGATTCTGTATATTCCTGCAGCTTGTAATCAAAATTTAATGTTATATTACTTTCTTCCCATTCCTTCACCGTCAATTGCAGCGAATAGCTCTGATTGCCGCTATAGCATTCCAATACCTTGGCCTCATAGCCTGCAATACTATCAATAAAATCAGCGTTATAATAATTCACATACATCTTAAACAGGCTGTCATAACCCAGTTTGCTTAATTCCAAGTCCTTGACTAAGAGATCATAAGGATATCTTTGATTAAATAGGCAAAGCTTTATCTCCTTATTTATTTGATCCAACAATGAACTGATATTTATTTGGGGATCAAAAATAATACGAAAAGGCATGGTGCTGGTAAACATCCCTATCATGCCCCTTTGTTTCTTATTAGTCCTGTTAAATACCGGCGTTCCTATTACCAAATCATTTTTATTCGTGATTTTATGTATATAAATTATCAATATTGCCATAAAAAAAGTATTCAATGAACATCTTTTAAGGGTAACAAATTCCCTTATTTGCTTAGATAAACCGGCGCTGATATTTATGCTTTGTCTTTTGCCCTCCACGCTAAGAGAAGAATTATCCAAAAACTCCCGGGGCAGATCTTTGAGCTTTTCCTGCCAAAAAGTCTTATTCTTGCCGAACTTCCCCGAATTGAGATACTCCTCTTCTTCTTTGATAAATTCCAGATAAGAGCAGCTTTGCTCAAGACAAATGTCCTGTCCGCATATTAGCTTGCCATATATTTCGCATATTTGTTTTTCGATCAGGCCGGCAGACCAACCGTCAGAGATAATATGATGAATGCTGCATACCACCCCGGACCTTTTTTCGCTCACTTTATATATGGCAAAATAAACCAACTGGTCATTATATAAATCAAACCGCCTGGTATAGACATTTCCCAGCCATTTTTCAAAATCTGCTTCGGGAGCAGCATATTTACTAAAATCAAAAAAATCAATATTCTGCTTTGCAAATTCATCAACATATTGCATAGGCTGCCCCTTGTTTTCCGCAAACCTTAATCTTAGGCCTTCGTGGCTTTTGATGATAATATTAAGCGTATTTTTCATTATCTCAAGATCAATTACACCACGTATATCCAGGCATCCGCCAATATTATGCAAAGGAGATCCGGAATTGACCTGATCTATATACCAGATCCTTTTTTGGGGATGGGTTAAATCATAATAAACCCTTTCCTTGCTAGCCATAATTACTCTCCTTCTGTTTAAACTGCTCGAATTCGAATAGTTTAAACTTTTAGATTGACTTCGTCTTTACCAATACTTTTCACCGAACAAATAATTGCCTTCATCATCAAAACTCAAAACAAGTAAATACACTGGCTTTAAACCCTTTTTTTAACCACGAAAAACACGAAAATCGCGAAAATAAAAAATGTATATGGCTGTCTTAAACAGGTTTTTTCGTGCATTTCGTGGTTTATGTTTTAAAACCTCAAGTGGTTCAGCTGATTTGGCGCCTTATGTAAGGGTTAGCTCACTATTGATAATGTTTGTTATGTTTTCAATATTTTTGTTGATAAAGAAATGCCCGCCTGAAAAGCGATGTATTTTTACTCCATTGCTGCCATGATCCTTCCATGATAATAATTCTTCTAAAGTTATATCATCATCTTTACCGTTGAAAACTGTCATGCCGCATTCGATCTTAAGCTCTTTTCTTTCATAAACATAACTTTCCGTGATCCTGAAATCGTTCCGCAGCCTGGGGATGACCAATTCCAGCAGCTCTTGATTATCCAGCAACTCTTCGGGCATACCGCCTAAAGCAGTGACTTCTTTGATAAATTCATCAGCCGCTAATGTATGTAATTTCTTTTCCCTCTCTTTAGCCCCGGGAGCCGCCTGGCCGGAAAAGAAGATATGCCGGGGGTTTTTATGATTTTCCCGGGAAATTTTATAATACAATTCATAAGCCAAAAGGCTCCCCATACTATGGCCAAAAACAGCATATTCATCATAGATTGTTTTTTGCTGTATCAGCAGAAATATATCATTAATGGCTTCATCTAAATTTTGATAAAAATCCTCGTTGTATCTTCTCCCCCTCCCTTTCAGCTCCACCGGTTCCAACCGAATAGAGGGATGCAGATACTTCCGCCACTCATAATACACCGCCGACGATCCGCCTGCATAAGGTAAACAAAATAAAATCATATAAAATACTCACTTTCTCTTGCAGATCATATACTGGATTATCAAAGCTATTATCAAAGCTATTTGACATAATAAACCCCAGTATGTATAATGTAAACATGGGGGGCTGAAAAATGTTGGTTTATCATGGAAGCAACGTTGTGGTTGAAAAGCCGAAAATACTTATACCGAACAGAGGATTGGATTTTGGGATGGGATTTTATACAACCAGCAGTTACAATCAGGCAAAACGGTTTTCAATCAATATAATTAAAAGGCGTGGCGGCCAAGCAACCGTTAGTACTTACGAGTTTGATTATGAAAAAGCTAAAAAAGAAATTTCTATTCGCAAATTCGCTAAAGCTGATGAGGCTTGGCTTGATTTTGTTTATGAAAATCGCAGGGAAAAATATAATGGGGAATTTTTCGATATAGTTATTGGCCCGGTTGCCAATGACCAAGTGTACCGTACACTTATTTTCTACGAAGAAGGCGGCTTGAACAAAGAGCAAACAATTGAAGCGTTAAAAGCAAGGGTATTAGACGACCAAGTAACATTTTGCAACGAGAAAGCTTTGTTGTATTTGAGATTTATGAATAGTGAGGTGTTTGAGAATGCCTAAGCATGAGAATATAATGAAAATATCTGCTCATTCTATAGTTGAAAAGTTGATGAAATTGAGAAATTGTGATGAAATTACCGCCTTGAAGTTATTTTATGATTCGCAGCTTTATCAACTTTATGCAGATGAAGAAACAAAAATATGGCACTTTTCTACTGTAAAACTAGCTAATATACTAAATGAAGAAATAGAAAGCGGCAAATTAAACTTGCCTGTGGAGGGATAGATATGTTGAAGCATCTTGAGTTTGTGGTGTATTGTATAGAAACCTACCGCGCCGCAAAAGGGATAAATGGCAGAATTATCTTTAATGAACTGCTAAACTCCAAAGCTATAAACTACATTGATGAGGTCTATGATGCTTTGCACACTTTTGGTGATAAGCAGATCGTATGGAACATTGATGATTATTTATCACATCTCGGAGCAAGCGTGTAATAAGCTATTTTTATTAATAACAATAAAGGGGGTGATTTTAATGAAAAAGCTGCCGCTTGGGATCCAAAATTTCCGGGAAATAATAGAAGAAAATTATGTTTATGCAGATAAAACGCAATTTATATATAATCTTATAAACAACGCTAAATACTACTTCCTGTCGCGCCCAAGAAGATTCGGAAAATCACTTCTACTCGACACCATAGCTGAGGCGTTCAGCGGCGACAGAGAACTCTTTAAAGGGTTGTTCATTTATAATTCCGATTACGATTTCAAAAAACACCCGGTGCTGCGGCTCGACATGAGCAACATATCAAATAAAACCCCAAAGATCCTGGAACGTTCGCTCATAGAGACTCTTTTCGATCGCGTAAATAAGGAAGAGCTGGACATTACAAGTGATATCCCATCGAATATATTTAAGACCCTGATCGAAGCACTATCTAAAAAGTATAGCCAAAGGGTTGTCGTTTTGATCGACGAATACGACAAGCCCATTTTAGATCATCTTGACAATATAAAGATCGCCGAAGCAAACAGGGCTGTTATCAAAGGCTTTTACGGTATACTCAAATCAATGGATCCTTTCCTCAGGCTGACGTTTATCACGGGAGTGTCGAAATTTACCAAAACTTCCCTATTCTCTGAGATGAATAATCTCTTTGATATTACTTTGACAAAAAAGTATGCAAATATATGCGGTATAGCAACAGAAGACCTGGAAAGATATTTCACTGCGCATATCAAGGATCTTGCATCCGGGGAAGATCTGGGCGATTATGATAGGATCCGAAATGAGATACTCACGTGGTACGACGGTTATTCATGGGACGGCAGAACCCGGCTGATAAACCCCTTTTCATTGCTTAGTTTTTTCAGTCAGGAAAGATTTTCCAGTTTTTGGTATGCAAGCGGTACGCCGACATTTCTAATGGAGCTGATCAAGGAGAAACCAGCCTCATTTCTTTCCCTGAAAAACCTGGTAATAAGCGAAAGGGTACTCGACACTGCTGATATGCGAAAAATCAGCGTAGCGCCGCTGCTTTTTCAGACCGGTTACTTGACGATAGCTGAAAGACGGATTGGGGCGCCTGAGACTTATCTGCTTCAAATGCCAAATTTTGAGGTGAAAGAGGCCTTCAATCTTAATGTAATGGCTGAGCTCACGGAAAACGAAGAGCATTTGGCGGAAGCAGCCTACCGGAAATTACAAGCATCGCTCATTGCCTGCGATCTCCAAAGTATGCTTGATACAATGCGCGGCCTCTTTGCGTCAATACCATACCAACTCCACATCGCCTGCGAGACATATTACCACTCAATATTTTACGCAATCATGAATCTGCTTGGCTTTGAGATAGACGCGGAAGTATCAGTATCCGGAGGAAGGATCGACGGTGTTTTGGAGCTTGAGGATAAGGCATATATTATTGAATTGAAATATAAAGACTGTCCGCACGACATAACGCGAGAAGCAAAGCAAAAGATATTCGAAAAGGCATTGGCAGAAGGTATGCATCAGATCAATGAAAAGGGATATCACAAGAAATACGCAGGGAGCGGGAAATCAATATATAAAGTGGTATTGGTGTTCCTCGGCAGGGATAATATTGAAATGGTTGTGGAATAGACAAACCATGTGATTATTGATCACATCACGGAGCAAGTGGGTAACAAGCTGTTTTGCCGGATCATAATTATGTCATCAGGAATATCCCCACCTAATGAACATATAGTAAGCTTATAACCCGTATCTATAGCTAATTGCTTAAATAAAAATTGATTTTGCTCATCATCAAGTATAGCCTGAATATTACCTCTATTGATCTCAATAGAGAACGATTTTAAGGGTATTGATAATCCCTTCCCCTGACACTTGATATAACTTTCTTTAGCGGTCCAGATTTCAAAAAACCTGCCTAGGTTATCACAATCAATTTTTGTAATATAAGCTAGCTCGCTTTTTGTAAAGTATCTTTCAGCGATCCTTCTATAATCATCCATATATTTCACTTGCTCAACATCGATCCCTACCGGTTTATCACCAACAGCAACCACCACAAAATCCCCGGAATGGGAAATGTTGAAGTGAAAATTCCGGTCATTCTTTAGGTAAGGCTTACCATAGGAGTTTTTCGCAAAAATTATCTCATCATTGCGGATCCCCAATTGTTCGCTAATTTTTTTTCTGATCAGTATTTCCCCAATCAAGGTCCGGATCTTATCCTGCTTATGGACAAACCGGGCAACTTTTTGCCTACTTTCCTCTGTAAGCATTAAACTAAGCTGATTCAGATTCCCTTCACTGATATCCAAGATTTTAACCGCATAGATTTTCATAACATGACCTCACAATTACTCATTGACTGCAAGCTTCTCCACATTTGTGGTGATTTTCGTGGCTTTTCATAATGCAGAATGATTCTTAAATGCCATCTCCAACACATTAAAGTAATCTTTTTCTTTCATGGGTCGGGGATTACTCTTGTTTGACCCATTTTTAGCTGATCTTTGGGCAATTATCTGGTAATCAGCTGGTTCTATTTGAAGGCTTGAAAATGCCGGAAGGTTTAAATCATATGTAAGGTTTCGGACTGCAGAAATGGCTATTTTAGCACATTCCTTTTCATCACTAGAATTATATCCCATAGCCCTTGCAATGCGTGCATATTGATTAATACAAAAGTCCATATTATACTCCATAACATAGGGGAGGAGAATTGCATTGCAGATGCCATGGGGTAAATCATACATACCTCCTAAAGCTTCAGAAATACAGTGGACAGAAGCAACATCGGAATGGCTAAAAGCAATCCCAGCTAACATGCTCCCTATCATCATTTTACTTCTTTCAAGTAAATTATTACCGTCATTATAAGCTGGCAGTAAACTTTGATAAATTAGTTCGATAGCATAAAGTGCAGCAGCATCACTTATCGGCTCTGCACATGTTGCAGTAAATGCTTCAATAGCATGTGTTAATGCATCTAATCCAGTAAAAGCAGTAAGGGAATCCGGCATTCCTAATGTCAGCTCAGGATCACAAAGTGCTGTTTTTGCTACTGTATAGTTATTTCTAATTGTCATTTTATAATTTTCTTTTGTATTAGTTATTACAGATGAAAATGTTAACTCACTACCACTACCTGAAGTTGTAGGGATACAAATTAGTGGGGGAATAGGTTTTGAAGCAGTATTTTTATTTTCAAAAATTCTAATATCATCTGCTTCATTAGCAACAAGCACTCCAATTGCCTTAGCACAATCAATTGGGCTGCCACCACCAACAGCAATTAGGGAATCAGCTTCACTAGCGCGGTAGACATTCGCACCAGTTAGCACATTTTTATCTTTTGGGTTAACATCAGCCCCATCAAATAATATGTAATCTATTTCTGATGGTAAAGCTTTGGCTATTCTTTCACGCACTATATTAGAAGTATTATTATGCCCAGTTACGATTAGCGGACGATTAACTCCCAACTCTTCTAATTGCACATAAAGGTTTTTAACACATCCCGAGCCAAAAATAATTTTCGTTGGCAAAGAAAACGAAAAAATTGATTTCCATTTATCCATATAAAATTACCCTCTTCTTAATAAAAACAAATACTGTCTGTACTTAATGAAACCGATGATATTATGGTGTTTTATCTAAGGCATCCTTTAGAAGCATTGCTAACTTTTTAACATCTTCCTCATCCTCAATCATAGACATATGGTCAGCATCAACACGATAGAAATCCACCTTTTGGTTGCTATATTCATTCCATAAATAAATATCAGGTGAATCATTTCTAGTCGCAATAAAACAGCTTATTCTAGCATTAATTTTTTCTCTAAACCTATGCAACCTATTCTCGAATTCCCTGTATCTCCGATATAGATTAAAAGGAATCAATATTTGTTTTATTGTTGCTTGATGGGGATCCCTTATTATCTCCTTCAGAAAAGGAGCGATTAAGCATATACTATCATATACTTTTTCCTTAATCTCGTTATAATCTGCAGCCTCTTCCCAATCTCCTACAAAATATTGCCATAAATCTTCTACAGACGCCATCTCCTTATGCTTTTCTGAAAAGCTATAACCGGGTAGTATTTTCTCCATAATACTAAGTTCAGTTTCAATTGTAAAATCAAACTTTAGCATTGAATTTATAGTAGCCTCGTTTATATGTGCATCAGAATCGTATAGCCCAAGAAACCTCACTTCATTATTTATATCTTCCAACCGCTTTGCTATTTCAAATGCTATAATCCCTCCAGTACTCCATCCCGAAAGATGGTAAGGCCCTTTTGCCTGAATTCTTTTGATTTTTTCTACATGGTTTGCCAACAACTCTTCCAAAGTTGGAAAATATGAATCATACCTGTCCGTTTTTTCATTTCTAATCCCCCAGTAACTAAAATTATCATCCATACTATTGGCCAGCTGTTTGTAATCCTCTGGCCATCTCGAAAGTGGAGGGATAAAAAAGATATTCTTATTAGATTGCTTACCCTTTTTAAGAAGAACTACGCCATCAATATCCTTAAATTCTTTCTCCCTTGCTCTAATAATATACTCTGCAATATGAGTTATACATGGATTAGCATATATTGCAGCCAGTGAGATGTCTGATTCCAACTCGCCATTTACCTTACTAGCCATAAATAATAAATTTAATGAATTTCCACCTGTTTCAAAAAAGTTATCATTAATCCCTATCGGTTTTACACCAAGTATACTCTCCCATATTGCTACAAGATCTTTCTCTAGTTGATTTCTCGGCTCTACATACTCTACTCCTCGTATACTTTCATTAGAGTCAAGCAACGCTTTCCTATCGACTTTCCCATTCGGAGTCAGCGGTAATTTTTTTAATTGTACAAAATAGGATGGAATCATATAATCAGGCAAGCTTTTTGCCAGATGCTCCCGGAGCTCTTTGACAGATAGCTCTTCCCCTGCTATCGCATATGCACAGAGATACTTGTCGCCTGACTCATCTTCACATGCCAGGACAACCGACTCCTTCACCGAATCTATTTCCAACAGTCGGCTTTCGATCTCACAAAGCTCAATCCGAAAGCCCCTAATCTTCACCTGGCCATCTATCCTACCTAAAAATTCTATGTTCCCGTCAGGCAGCCATCTCGCCAAGTCCCCCGTCTGGTACATCCGCTCTCCAGGTATAAACGGGTTTTCCACAAACTTCTCCGCTGTCAGTTCCGGATTGTTTAAATACCCTCTTGCTAAGCCTTCACCACCTATGAATAATTCTCCTATTACCCCTATTGGAGAGAGTTTTTTATGTGTATTCAAAATATATGCCTTATAATTAGCTATTGGCTTGCCAATTGGCACACTGATTCTTATTGCTTCCGGTTCAGCTACATAATACACATTTGATGTAACTGTAGTTTCCGTCGGGCCATATGAGTTATAAAATTTGTAAACTTTATTTTTATTCAACCTTTCTATCATATTTATTGTGCATACTTCTCCACTAGCAACCACCCTTTTTAAATCAACCAATTCGCTTAAGTCCAAGTTATTCAAAAATGACGGAACAGCATCTATATGCGTTATAGCATTGTCCCGCATAAAGATACTAAACTTAGAAACATCAAGCAGAGTATCTCTGTCTATAAGATACAACGAGGCCCCACTCATAATCGCAATAAATAACTGTTCTACAAATGGGTCAAAGCTGATTGAGTAAAACTGCAGCACACGGTCAAGCTCATTTATTTCATACCCCTTTATTTGCCCAAGAGCAAGATTTACTACACTCTTATGTTCCACCATAACACCTTTTGGCTTACCTGTTGAGCCTGAGGTATAAATCACATACGCCAGGTCATTTACGCAATTGATAGATTCCGGATTTTTTTCATCACTCTCAAATATACCGTTAACGTCAAGTTCAATTACATCTCCAGCAAATTCGATCTTGCCACTCAATTGAGATTGTATCAACAATATCTTTATCTCGCTATCTTCCAACATAAAACGCATTCGCTCTTTTGGGTATTCTGGGTCAATAGGCAGATAAGCTCCTCCTGCCTTCAATATCCCCAGTATACCGATAATCATCTCAAATGATCGCTCCGCCATAATGCCTACTAAATTATCCGGTTTTACGTCTTTTGCTCTTAACACCCGTGCAACTTGGTTCGATTTGGCGTTTAATTCCCCATAGGTCATGTTCTTGTTGTTGAACACCAACGCTATATAATCAGGAGTGCGTTCAGCCTGTTCCTCAAATAGCTGATGGATAGTCTTGTTCCTTGGATACTCAGAGTAGGTGTCATTGAACTCATGTAGGATCATTTCTCTTTCTGATTTGCTGATAAGCTCTATATCAGTGACTTGTTTATTGATATTTGACGCGATTTCCGCGATCACCATCTCCATCCGCTTTAAAATAAGCTCAATTTCTGCTTTTCCATACACCCTAGGGTTATACATTATATCAAAATGCAGGCAATCGCTATAATGTGCTGAAACAGTCAGATCATAGTTTGTCTGTTCTCTATTACTTTGGTCTACTATACTGCCACCCGTCTGCAGTGAGCTTTCCTCCACAAATACGCGCTCATCAACATAGTAATTTTCGAATACGAATATAGTGTTGAATAAATATCGCCCCAGCTCAGTTCTGCCCTGTACTTCCGCCAGAGAACAGTAGTCATATTCACTGCTTTCCACTCCTTGTTTATGAACGGATTGCAGCAATTCCCTGATGGTGGTATTCTGATCATTCTGAACGCGTATCGGTACAGTATTGATAAAAAGGCCAACTATGCTCTCAATCCCCTTAATAGGCACATCCCTGCCGGATACCACTTTACCAAATACCACATCCTCCGTCCTGTTATACTTTTGCAGAACAACACCCCAGGCCACTTCCGCTATGTTATTCAGGGTTATCTTTTCTTTCTTTGCCAGATTTTGCAGCTTCGCGCTGGTTTCACTATCTATTTTAACACTAAGCCTCTCCACCTCATTACCTGTTTCCTCTGCCTGCATAGGCACAATCGCTGCTGGCTCATCATAACTATCCAATAACTGCTCCCAATACCGCAGTCCTATCTCTATGTCCTTCTGCCTAAGCATGAGAATATAATCTTGATAGCTTCCTGTATCGCTTTTTGCCGTTTCCACTTCTCTCCTGAGTTTTTCATAATCGTTTTCAGCCATTAACTTTATGTAATACTCCAGAAAAGCACCAAACAAAAGCGATATACACCAACCATCCGTAATAATGTGATGCATTGTCCATAAAATGACGCTTTCTTCATCACTTTTTTGAATGACGGTTACTCGCAATAAACTATCCTCTTTGAGATCAAATCCTCGCGATATATCTGCCTTACAAAGTGATTCAATCTCTATCTCATCAACTATACATTTAAAACTCAGTTCTATTCGCTTGTCCCGTAATATAGTTTGCAAAGGCTTGCCAGATTTTGTAATGATAAAAGATGTTCGTATAACTTCATGTTTAATTGCCAGCAAAGATAAACTTTGCTCAATCTTCTCTATGTTCAATATTCCTTTATATTGAAATATTGATTGAATAACATATTCCGTCGAAATCTCATTCAATATCTTGTGGTACAACATACCCTCTTGCATTGGTGTCAGGCTATATATCTTATCAGCCGGGCGCCCATTTAAAATGCCTTCCAAATCCTCTTGAGTCATTTCTTCATCAGACAATCCGAAATCTGAGAAAGTTTTTACCACCCGCTCCTGCCCAATACAGGTATTAACCACATCCTTTAATGCTTCCTTATAAAGTTCTCCAAACCGGTTCACATCCTCATCTGTAAGCTTATCCTTTCGATAGCCTATGCTAATATATAACCTTCCGCCAGTTACTATACAGTTCAGGTTAATTATATCTTTTTGAAGGTTCTCCTCCGCCATTTCTATGCCCTGACTATACCCGGAAGCTCCAAATTTCAATCCCAGCGTTTCTGTTCCCTCATCAATGCTGCCCAGATAATTAAAGGTTACCTGTGCTTCTTCGTGATCAAACCTCTCTTCCGACAGATATTTCAGAACACCATATCCAAGCCCCTTATTGGGAACTTTCCTCAACATCTCCTTAGTACTGATTATCATATCCTTGACATCATCGCTCAAACTGATGACTATCGGATAGACGCTGGTGAACCATCCTACCGTCCGATCAATGTCTATCCTCTTGTGGATGGCTTCACGCCCATGTCCTTCCAAGTTTACGCTCAATTTTTTCTGTCCAGTCAACTTCCTAATCGCAAGGCCAAGGCCGCTCAGCAGCAGGTCGTTTATCTCCACCCCGAACGCTTTGCCGGATTGATACAGTAGCTTCTCTGTTTCTTCTTTTTTTAGTGAGATATTGATACGCCCTGAGCCTTCTTCGCCTGTGTCCTGTTTCTGTATTATACCTTCCTGTACTGTTTCAGCAACCTGTCTCCAATATTTTACCTCGCGTTTTAACATATCGCTTTCACTATACTCTCTTAGCACATCCCCCCAAACCTTGTATGACGCTGTCTTATCAGTGAATTTTATTTCCGTGCCAGAAAGATATTGACCAAACCCTATC
>Ga0082212_10003909_pt1 | contig 20932 bp, 21 predicted proteins | sample TergutNt197P3_FD_71548 | JGI IMG/M metagenome (GOLD analysis project Ga0082212, IMG submission 71548) | Neocapritermes taracua P3 segment gut microbial communities from Petit-Saut dam, French Guiana - Nt197 P3 | ecosystem: Host-associated > Arthropoda: Insects > Digestive system > Gut ... | reverse complement strand
GCCTGCGTCCGTATTCTTTCTGTAACTCCTTTCGCCGTATATCCCGAGCCGCTTTTTCCTCCAGCGTCCTCGCCATCGGGCGCGGCGGGATACCCGCTTCGCGTTTTTCTTTACTGTTCTTTGTGCCAACGGCAAAGTCAAAAATGCTCAAAAACTCGGTAGCCAATGGGTGATACCAAAGGGAACGTCCAAGCCGATTGACGGACGCACAAAAGCCGCCCATCGGCAAAAGGGGGAATAAAATATGGGTCTTTTCAAACCGGCATGGATGGGCGATAACGACGCAAAAGCAACGAAGTTTGTAGAAAAAGAAGAGAATCAATCAAAGCTATACAAAATCGCCAAGAACGCCAACAACCTTAAAGCTCGTTATGCGGCAGTAGCAAAAATAATCGACCATTCTGTACTTGCTGATTTAGCAAAAAACAGTGACACCTATGGGGTACGCGAGGTAGCAATAGAAAAAATAACCGATCAAGCCGTATTTGCATATATGGCAAAAAATGATCAGCACTATAAGCTGCGTTTGGTAGCTGTAAAAAAACTAACTGATCAATCCGTACTCGCCGATGTGGCAAAAAACGATATTGTCACAAGCGTGCGTTTGGCGGCAGCAGACAAATTATTAGATCAGAATCTTGCCCAAAAAGTGTACGCAGATTTGGCAAAAAACGCCGACGACGTTAAAGTGCGTTGGGATGTTGTAGAAGAGAAATTAACTGATCAATCTGCGCTTGCTCATTTAGCAAAAAATGGAGCCGACTATATTCAGCAAGAGATAGCGGTAAGAAAGCTAACTGATCAATCTATACTTGCCGATATAGCAAAAAATGACGTTATGGCTCGTGTACGCGTAGCTGCGGCGGAAATTTTAACTAATCAAGCTGTGCTTACCGATGTAGCCAAAAACGATACCGACTACAAGGTGCGTATGGCAGCGGCTATAAAACTGACTGACCAAAATCTGGCTGAAATGATCTTTGTTGATATAGCTAAAAACGCCAAGGGAGAGGGCGATCAGCCTGTTTCTTCGGATTTTATGGGGAACTATATACGCCCCGCACAGCGTATTCGTTTGGAGGCGTTAGAAAGATTGTCTGACCAAAGCTTGATTGCCGATGCGGCAAAAAATGCCTTTGATGAAACTGTGCGCTTGGTGGCGACAGGCAGGTTAACCAATCAAGCTGCACTTGCCAACGTGGCAAAAAACGATGCCTACAATAAGGTGCGTGTGGCGGCGACAGAAAACTTAACTGATCAAACTGTGCTTACCGACGTGGCAAAAAACGATGGCGACTACATTGTGCGGGAAGCAGCCTTAAAAAAACTAACCGATCAGACGGTAATTGCCTATGTAGCAAAAAAGGATTCCTACTACAAGTTGCGTGAGGCGGCGGTAAGAATACTAACCGATCAAGTCACGCTTGCCGACGTGGCAAAAAACGATTCCAACTTTGAGGTGCGTTGGGAGGCAGTAAAAAAACTAACCGACCAAGCTGTGCTTGCCGATGTAGCAAAGAACGATGCCGACGTTAATGTGCGTGATGCGGCGAATTACAGACTGAAAACCCTTAGAGATGGCACTGTAGCGAGCGTTTCGGCTATCTCCGGCGCAGGCGCTTCAAGCGGCGCGTCAGGCTTGCCAAGATAATCAGAGATTGTGTCATTCGCCGTTTGCTCCTGCTGTGCTGCGGGTGCTGTCGGCTTCTCGTCTGGTGCATTATCAACGCCGTCCAAGATTTCATCTGTTTTGGTTTCTGTCATGCAATTTTTACCTCCTGTGATTATTTTCGGGTAACAAAAAAAGCCCTGCGTTGCCGCAAGGCCGTTAGATAAAGGATTCCCCCTTTCAAAAGCTATCTTTACTATGTTGTTCACACTTCGGGTCAAGTTGGCCCGAAGCTATATGAAATACCGCCCGGATAGTCTTGTACAGGGTGCTACTCACGACAAACGCATGAATGAACAGTTTTTGAACAAACACGAAAAGCGTAGACCGATTCGTTGATTACTGATATGATTTCGCATGAAAAAGCAATATGAATTAACAATATATACCATTTGTCGGACTATTAAGTGTTGATATTAACAGATTGTTCATTCATGCGTTTGTCGTGGGTGCTACTGGCTTATCTGTACTATTACATAGAAATATGTGATATGATTATCCGAGATATTTCTAACACCATCTGATTGTTTTGGAGTGTTTGGGAATGGTTGAATCTGTTGTTTCACTCTGTAAGGCTGTATTGCCCCTTGAGAATATGGAACTAAGCGATGGATATTATTATTCATCGCTGCCTCTCTGCATTTTAGACGCGGTATTTTCAATCGGGGTTAAATATACTTCAACTGAGAATACTGTTAAGCGATATTGCCAGTTTTATCATTTGCCACGATTACGAGAGAAAACATCAGCTTATCCAAGCAAGGAGTCTCAGCATACCGTCAATCAGTTAATTCTAAATATTGAAGCGCATGGCATTGGGCATTTTACAGAACAAATACTTAATAAACGGCAACGGACTTCATCAAAATCAGGCATCTTAAAATCCGAAGCTGTATATAAATGGGCAACGATATTATCAATGAATGGTATTGAATATCTACAAGATGTACAAATGCTTAATGAAGATATAGAAAATGAAATCAGAAAAATATCTGGGCAACATAGCGGAATATCATTATCCTATTTCCATATGTTAAGTGGAAATGATGATTTATGTAAACCCGATAGGCATATCCTCCGATTTCTTTCGGAAGCACTACAGAGAAATGTCATTGATATATCTGAAGCTCAAAAAATACTACAAAACGCCACAGCTCAGCTAAAAACATCATATCCCGGTATATCAGTCAGGCTGCTGGACTATACGATTTGGTACTACATGACCACGCGAAAATGATTTGCTTTGTATGTATAGATTATTTATAAAAGCTTAAACGCTGGCAAGGGGGATTCCCATGCAAAAAGCAGAATGCCCGAATTGTGGCAGTAGCAGTATATTACCAATTAAATATGGATATCCCACTTTAGAAACGGGGATTTATGATGGGATTACGCACTTTGGGGGTGGTTGTGTAGTTGAACCATATGAATTCTTTTGCAAAGAATGTTGGATTGCTTTTAGCGATCAAGGTTTACAAAAAGAAATGCGTCGGAGAAAGTTTATTTATGAGATGATGAATATTAAGGACTTGAGAGGGATTGAATACAAAGCGACGGATGATTTTAAAATGAATGCTGAGAAGAAAACCGATGCAATAGCCGAACCCACTTCGGGTCAACATGGCCCGAAGTGATATAGTAAAATACCGCCCGAAAAATCTTTTCCAAGCGGTATCAATGTTTCGGATTTAGCAAATTGCTTGCGTCACCATTGTTAGCGTGATACACTTTTGTAAACACGGGTGGAGAATTGTAGGGGGAGCAAATGATAAGTCGCATTTTTGCCATACTTCTGCGTGTGTCTTAATGCTAATCCCACTCTCTCCGTCAATAGGAACTAATGCGAACGCCTCCCCGATGTTTTATCATCGGGGAGGCATTCGCTTTTTTCTTTGCGCTTGGTTGAACTACTTTTTCTTAACCGGGATTGCCATTCTTGCGCCCAGCGCTTCCTCCGCGCCGAAATTGAAGCGAGGCGCGAGCTCCGGCGCGGCTTGCCATCCGTATAATTCAGGGCTGTAGCTTTCAATCGCCTCCCAAACGATGTCGATGGCGATACAGAAATCGTTTTCATCCTCGTAAGGCGCGCCGTTGAAGAACAGCATGGTACAGGGCGGCAAGTCGATTGTGTCATACCCGCTTGGTATGGGCTTGGCGTAACCGGCAGGCACTTCCACACCCGCAGCCGTGTCTGACGTATCCGGCGTCACAAGGTTTTTCGGCAAGGTCAGCAAAGCGGCAGGGTCAAATTTCTCGGCGATGCTGTTTAGAAGCCCGTCCCATTCACAGCCCATTTCCTCGCAGTAGGCGAAGTAATCGCCACCGACCGTATTCCCGGCACGGAGCAGAATCAGTTTCCGTGCTGGACGCTCAACTGTCGTGACCGTGACTGTCCTCGATACTTTTTCGTTTTGCATGGCTTTTTCACCGTCTTTCAAGTGATAGTAGGACTCAATGGGATAATGGATAAAATAGCGTACGGGCGGCGTTTCGCGGCTATACTTTTTGGGGAGAAGCCCAAACCGCCGTTTAAAAGCCCGCGTGAAGCCGTCAAGGGAATCGAACCCGTTGGCCATCGCCGCGTCGATGACTTTTCCTCTTTCATCGCGCAGTTCTTCGGCGGCTTTGGTCAACCGCAAAGCCCGTATGCACTCGCCGGGCGTGTTGCCTGTGATTTCTTTGAAAACACGTACCGCATAAAACTTGCTGTACCCCGCTGCGGCGCTCAAGTCGTCGAGTGTCACGGTTTCGAGATTAGCCACAATATACTTCTGCATCCGGCTGACAGCGCACACTTTATCCATTTGCTCCATATTCTCGCCCTCTGAGGTAAGTGTACAAGCTTTTGAATGGTCTTTCTCGACTTTTGTTGCGGAGTTTATCACGAGCGTAGACCTCGTAGAGTTTAGTATATTATTTTAAGAATGATACTTGCTAAGCGTCTGAATTGCCGTAGAGTGATTCTATTCTTTGAAGCGCTTTTTTCTTCCATCTTCCTTTATTAAACACAATCAGCAGGAATACCAGGCCATAGAGCTGTGATATGACATGAGAAAAGTATACGACCTCGATCCTGCCGAATACTTGGTTGAGGGCGATGAGGACGGGGATACGCACGACTACGGCTGTCATTAACCCATTGATCATGATGATAACCGTGTCCCCGGAGCCGCGTATGGTATCGCCGAGGGGCGAGGATATGGCGTTGATCAGATGCACGGGGACTATGATACTGAGCATCACGCTGCCGGCCGCGATGGTCGCTTCGTTGTCCGTGAACATCCGAAGCAGCGGTACTTTGAAAAACAGTACGGCGGAACCGAGTATCGTAGATATACATAGAATGAGCACGATCACTTGCTTTGTGCCTTTGTACACCCGATCCATTCTTCCCGCGCCTATATTTTGCGCCGTAAATGGCGCTACGGACATATTCAGCGCCGAGACCGGCATATTGAGGTACATGTCAATCGTATTGCCGATAGAGTTGCCTGCTATGCTAGCCGTTCCGTAGGCGGTGATAAAGCCCATAACAATCATTCCCGTAAGCGACATCGTCACTTGCTGAATGCCGGTGGGCAGGCCAATCTTGAGGAACGCCTTTGCTTCGGTTGTATAAAACGCCAATTTCTTTACGTTAATGCTCGTCCAGGGATTATTCTGCAGACGGATATAAAGCAAGGCTACGGAGAGGAATTGGCTGAAGACTGTAGCGGCTGCCGCCCCCGCGATACCCCATTTAAAAAAGATGACAAATACCCAACACAACACGGCGTTGACGACAGAAGTCACCGCGAGGACGAACAGCTGTATTTTTGACTCGCCCATGCCCCGCAGAAAACCGGCCATCATGTTGTACAGTATTTGAAAGACAATCCCGGAAAACGTGATACGCATGTATGTCAGGGCCATGGAGTACAAATCGTCTGGGGCGTTCATCCAGCGGAGAATCAGCGGGGCTATCAGGATACCGGCCATAGACAAGACCAGGCCGCTCGCCACCGCCAGGATGGTGGCTGTATTCACGGTGCGCATGCATCTGGCTTGATCTTTAGCGCCATAGTACTGCGCGACCAGTACGTTGCCACCAAGGGAAATCCCCATAAAAAACGACGTGAGAACTCTGAGGAATGGAGCGGAAAGCCCCACAGCCGCCAGCCCCACATGACTGACCCCACGCCCCACGACGATACCGGAAACAGTATTGTATAGCTGCTGCAATACGCTGCTGAGCATCAACGGATAGGCGAACAGGAGTATTTTTTGCCACGGCGTCCCCGTTGAGAAGTCGATCCTTTTTCTTTCCTTAGCTGCCGGTTGCGTGTTCATTTTCCCTCCCGAGTTGATATGCATACGGCAATTCTATCACTATACAAAGCAAACGCCAAGCCATAAAAAGGACATGGGGAAGACGTATCTGATTTGGTATATGCCCATTGTCGCGTTGGTTTCCAGCGGAATCTACCAATTATCACATACATTCCGCTGAAAAACACTTTTGAATGCCAGTCGGAGGTTTGATGTTTTAGGAACCAACACCCGGAAAGCAGTGATTGCCGGTTTTGATACATCACAATAAAAGTGTACATTATTGCATTTGCGTTCTATACGTAATCGATGTATAGATATCTTAATATAGTCTTAGCTAATGTAAAATATTATGAACAAATAAGCGCATAAATATTGACATCTGCGAGATGGCATGGTAGAATAATCATTATTCAGAACGGAGGCAGCGACATGCTAGTTAATAATGTGGTGAATAATATTGAATTAGTCCGTAACGCACGAGGTCTTACTCAGGAACAGGTCGCCGATGTGATCGACGTGAGCCGCGTCACATATATCAATGTGATTAAAGGTAGGCGCGACTTAACAACGAGCGAGCTTGAAAAAATAGCTGCATTCTTCGATGTCCCGATAGCTGAATTATTCGACCAGCCGCGTAATAACGAGAAATTTAGGCAAATGTACTTTTACATCCTCCGGCGTTTTCAAGAGGGTGTTACCAAAACTAAATTGGCGAAATTACTTTATCTCGCTGATTTTAGTCATTTTTACGACAATCTGTCTCCAATGAGTGGGGTGCGTTATGTCCGCCGGGAATATGGGCCTGTAGCTGATATCTTCTTTGAACTGACGGAGGATTTATATGACAAGGGCAAAATCGACATTGAGCCACTGGACTATGCTTTGATGATTAAACTTACTTCAAAAGAGCAGGAAGCTAACTTGCTTTCTGATGAAGAAAAAGCCCTCATCGATAAAATATGCGGCTACTGGAAAGATAAACGAACCAGCGAAATTGTCAATTTCACTCATGAGCAGAAACCCTGGAAGATGTGTCGCGACGGCGAGTACATCCCCTACAGTTTGATCATTCAGGAAGATCCCAATCATGTTTACGCACCTCTTGTTTAATGACAACAATCTTTTTACGGTGAAGTTTAGCGACTACGCTAAGAATCACTACCTGAAAAGATTTGAGAAGGACTACAGCGGAAAACAGTGGGACGTTACTGTCGAATCTATTTTCCAAGATTTGGCGCGTATTAAAACCAGCGCAAGCGATCTACAAAGAACGCAGCAAGTAGACGAGCTATGGCACAAAGACAGCTATTGGATTTTTAAGTATGATTTTCGAGTCGCCCAAACAAGGGAATCAACCAAATCTTCCGGCAATAGGTGCATAGTATTTCTGGATAATGTTATGAACAGAATCGAAATATTAATCATTTTCGGCAAGGGCGACTTACCCAAAAACACTGGAGAGCAGGCTTTTATTGAGCAGACGCTAACCAAAGAGTTCCAGGATTATATATCACTGGTTCGATAAAATTCAGAAGCCCTTCTCGCACTTTTTATTCAACCTGTTGATAACCAAATCGAAATCGGGCAAAATGGGCGTTTTACGAACCCGTCGATTTGTACCGCCGTAATCCCACGCGGAAAAACGTATAACTCGGCAATAAAAACAGCAGGGAAAAAATCGGCGTTAGCATATAAAACATACTTGTTTCAATATCCAATAAATAAAGCAACGGGTAATATTGAATTAACGCCAACGGAATAATGTATGTGAGAAATTTTAATACGCCATTGCCGTATACCGAATAGGGGTAGCGTCCAAACTCACGCCCGCCGTGTGTGAGAATATTCATAAACTCCAAACCCTCCACGGTGAAAAAAGCAAACGCGGCGTGTATAACATACAAGCAGAAAAAAACTACCGCGCCGCATGAAATCATGAAAAGCAATGTTAATATTTTATCCCATGTCCACACAACGCCACTGTTTGGAATTGCGTAACAAAAAACGGCAATAGCTTGGATTAGTATTCCAAGTCTCGCAAACTCCATTTGCGATGCTAAAACTTGAAAAATTATATTGCGCGGTCTGACAAGAAAGCGGTCAAATTGACCGTTTCCCAATAAGCGGGGAAAGATGTCAAATCCACGGGCAAATACCTCTGTCATAGAGAACGCCATCAGCGTAACGGCTGTGCATAAAAGAACTTGGCTTAACGTAAAACCTTCGACTTCATTAAAGCGTAAAAACATAAACCACACGCCGGCTACCGTCGCAAACGCTATCACAATTCTGCCAAACACATTCAAAATAAATGTTGCCTTGTATTGCATTTGGGATTTCAAATTGATAGCGAAATATTTCATATACAATCGCATATCTTACCCTCCTTGCGACACAACGCGCTTCAAGGATTTTCGCATTAACATTTTTCCCGCGAACAACAGTGCCGCGAACCAAAATAATTGCAATAAAATACCCCTAACAGCGTCAGCCCCTACTATATCTCCGCTGTATATTCGGAGCGGCATATTCTGCATAGACGCGAACGGAGTCAGCTCGACAACTTTGCGGATGGGTTCGGGAAAAAACGGCAATGGAATATATCCACCCGCGAAGAAATCCGCCGTAATTACAAATATCGCATTATAGCGGGACATCGTATAAAATGTCGATGTGTAATCTAACAAGCAAAACGCTGTTATTACACTTAAACCCAAAGCGAGCGATACAATAAATAACGAGAATTGAAAAAGCGACGGCGGTAACGCCATTCTGAATGGGTACGGAAGTAAAAAGGCGATAATTAAAACGGGCACACAGCGTAACGCCGCTCTTGAAATCCTGTCTGCGACTGTTTCAAAAAACCAGCGATTATATATGCCGATAGGTCGCGCTAAATCATAAGCAATATTTCCGCTGACGATGGATTCGACCGCTTCGCTTGCGCCGCCCCACGGCATGAGCAAAGCCAAAAACGCTTGCTGTATCCATATGTATGAAACAAGATGTGAAAACTCCATCGGGAAAGCGGCGGGATTGGCGCGGTAAAAAGCGGAGAACGCTAATATTTCCATGAAGCCCCACGCAAACTGAGTAGACAGTCCCGCCAGCGCGGCGGCGCGATATTGCAGCCCATTTATGAACCGAATACGAAACAACGACAGATATGTTTTCATATTCGGTACTCCTTGTACAGTGCGGCAACTATTTCCTCAGCGGTAATACCGGACACTGACACATCAATTATTTCTGTTTGCGCGGCAAGATGGGCGATTGCATCCGACACCGATAAAACCGATGGAGCGAGCGTAAAGACCATTCGCCCTTCTTTGGTTTCGGTGAGCGTCATTCCCTCGCAAATATCCGGCGCGGTTCCGCTATATTCGACTACAAGAGTTTTACGTTCCGATGAACGTTTTTTCAATTCGTCAAGGCTTCCATCGAGTAAAATTCTGCCTTTGCCAATCAATAAAATGCGTTCGGTCAGCGCTTCAATATCCTGCATATCGTGCGTGGTTAAAATAACCGTCGTGCCGCGTTCGGTGTTCAGCCTTTTTATGAATTGACGGACAGCGATTTTTGAAACCGCGTCAAGCCCGATTGTCGGCTCATCAAGGAACAAAATTCGCGGACTATGTAACAGTGACGCGGCGATTTCACAACGCATACGCTGACCGAGACTCAAACTCCTAGTCGGTGTTTTTAGCAGTTCGCCAAGGTCAAGTAGTTCGGTCAATTCATCAAGATTCTTTTTATAGATTTTTTCGTCTGTTTTATAAATATCGCGTATCAATTCAAAGCTGTCGATAATGGGAACATCCCACCAAAGTTGACTTCTTTGACCGAACACCACGCCGATTTCACGGACATGGGCGACACGTTCCCGCCATGGCGTTCGCCCGTCAATCTCACACGCGCCGCTCTCCGGCGTTAGTATGCCGCACATAATTTTTATGGTGGTGCTTTTTCCCGCTCCGTTCGGGCCGATATAGCCGACCATTTCGCCGTCTTTAATGGTAAAGCTGACATCATTCAACGCGTGAACATATTCGTATTCACGCGAGAATAACGCCTTCACAGCGCGACCGAATCCGGCTTGCCGCTTGGCGACACGAAAGGTTTTATTGATATTTTTGAGCGTTATCATTTTTCGTCCCCAATCGTTGCCCTTATTGTTTTTCAGTCACTACAAACAGACAAGGCGGCGGGTCAGTCTTAATATGACCGTCACGCCGCCGCTCTTGCTAAACGTCGAGTTTGAAAACTATGACGAACGTCTCCCCGACAAAAAAGAATCGGGGAGAGTTCGCATTAGTTTGTAATGACGGAGGGAGTGGGATTCGAACCCACGTGGGACACGAGGCCCCTAACGGATTTCAAGTCCGCCCCGTTATGACCGCTTCGGTATCCCTCCATAGATTCAGGATCACAGACCGGCTTGACGCCACGGATGCTGAATCAATTGCAAGTATATATGCTCAGCCGCCGCAAATCAATAGCGATTTGGCGCGAGTTTGGCGGTGCGATTTAGCGCGTCCAACGCGATCGGCAGGCTGGATCGACAATTGTCCACATTCGTTGTTGAAAACTTTTAACACCGATGCTATTCATTTTAAGCAGGGAATCTTTCTTGACAGGAATGGTTATCGTTATTCTACATATCAACAGATAAACGGCGCGTTTTCATAAACTTTTTACATTTTTTTCATCAATCTTTTACCGAAAGGGAAAGTTATCCACAATTTGTTAATAACCTGTGGATAACTTTGACGGTCAATGGGGCATAAATAAGGCGGGGCAAGGGCTTATAAAGCCGGAATGATTTCAATATCGCCCATATACGGGCGAAGCGCCGCGGGGATGGTCACGCTCCCGTCGGCGTTTTGATAATTCTCTAAAATCGCCGCGGTCGTGCGGCCGATGGCTACGCCTGAACCGTTTAGCGTATGGACAAATTCGGGCTTCGCCTTCGGTTCGCGGCGGAATCGTATATTCGCCCTGCGCGCCTGATAATCCTCAAAGTTTGAGCAGGAGGATATCTCCCTGTACATACCGGCGCTGGGCAGCCAGACCTCCAGGTCGTAAGTCTTGGCGGCTGAAAACCCAAGGTCGCCGGTGGATAAGGTAACTACGCGGTATGGAAGCTCCAGCCGCTTAAGCACCTCCTCCGCGTTCGCGGTCAGCGCCTCCAGCTCATCGTAGGAGTTCTCCGGCAGAGCGAATTTAACCAGTTCGACTTTGTTGAACTGATGTTGGCGGATAAGCCCGCGGGTGTCCCTGCCGGCGGCGCCCGCCTCAGAACGAAAGCAGGGCGTATAAGCGCAATGGCAAATCGGCAGCCGCTGCGCGTCCAGTATCTCTTCACGATAATAATTGGTGACCGGGACTTCCGCTGTGGGTACGAGATAAAACCCATCCGGACCTTCCAGCCGATAACTGTCTTCCGCGAATTTCGGAAGCTGGCCGGTGCCGGTCATGCTGTGCTGATTCACGATAAACGGAGGAAGGAGTTCCTCATAACCATGTTCGAGCGTATGCATATCCAGCATGAAAGTGATCAGCGCCCTCTCCAGCCTCGCGCCAAGCCCGCGATAGAAAGTAAAACGGGCGCCGGTGACTTTCGAAGCCCTTTCAAAGTCCAGAATGTTTAACGCCTCGCCGACTTCCCAATGAGCCTTGACGGAAAAGCCGAACTCCCGAGGCGTTCCCCAGCGGCGGATTTCCGTGTTGGCGCCCTCGTCTTTGCCGACAGGTACCGACTCATGGGGGACGTTTGGGATATGGAGCAGGATATACTGGATCTCCTCTTCGATTCCCCGCAATTCATCGTCGAGAACCTTGATCTCATCCCCCAAAGCCCGCGTTTGCTCCATGAGCCCGGCTGCGTCCTCGCCTGCCTTCTTCATCCTGGCGACATTCGCGCTCGCTTTATTGCGAAGGCTCTTTTTCTCCTCGCTTACGGCAAGGTTTTTCCGCCTTTTCTCGTCGGCGGCTAAAAACTGATCGATCAGCCCGGTATCGGCGTTGCGGTTCAGCAGGCTATCTTTAACCAGTTCGGCGTCTGTTCGAATCCTTCTCGCGTCCAGCATAGTAATCCCTCCCGGCATTGCGCCTGATTGATATCCATCATAATTCCGCAAATGGTAAAACGCAAGGGGTAATCCACGGAAACCACATGTTTCTTTACAAAAAAAAGCCGTGGTGTTAGAATAACACATAATTTATATTAACTGAGCGGAGGGGCGTAAAATGGCTGAAGAACGGAAATACTCCATCGAACAATTGAATAAGTTTTCGGTGGGCCTACTTGTCAAAATGGGGTTAACGAAGGAAAACGCGGAGATCGTGACGGATTCGTTGATTTTCGCGGATCTGAGGAATGTGAGTTCCCACGGGATCGTACGTCTGCCAACTTATACTGAGCGTATCGGCGCCGGGATCATGAATCTTCAGCCGGAGATGAAATACATCAGGCAAAGGGGCGCGACCGCCCTGCTGGACGCGGAAAACGGGTTAGGCCAGCTCGCCGGCTATAAGGCGATGAAGAAAGCTATCGAACTGGCTAAAGAGTTCGGAATCGGCATGGTAGCGGTGCGTAACTCCAATCATTTCGGTACTGCCAGCTGGTTTTCCATGATGGCGCTGGAAGACGGTATGATCGGCATAACGATGGCAAACGCTTCGCCCGCTATCGCCCCCTTCGGCACGGCGACGCCGCTGCTGGGGACTAATCCCCTGAGCATAGCGGTACCGGCGGAAAATAAAGTCCCCATCGTGTTGGATATGGCTATGTCCACTGTGGCGAGGGGGAAAATCCGCCTCTCCGCCCTTAAGAACGAGCAGATACCTCTCGACTGGGGCCTGGACGAAAGCGGCAATCCCACCTCCGATCCCAACGAAGCGCTGAAAGGCAGCCTGGTCCCCATCGGCGGCGTCAAAGGCTCGGCTTTGTCCCTGATCGTCGACCTGATCTGCGGCGTCATGACGGACACCGGGCTCACAGGCACGGTCAAAAACATCACGGATATGAGCGGGCCGTCGGATACGGGGCACGCTTTCATCGCCATCAATATCGCGGATTTCATCGACTACGGCTTATTCGCCGCGAACGTGGACGCCGTGGTGGATATCATCAAGAACCTCAAGCCCAAAGGCGGCGCGATCTATATGGCGGGCGAAATCGAACACAATATCACGGAGCAGAAGAAAAAAGACGGCATCCCTCTAGACGACGCCGTGGTGGAACTGTTGAATAAAACCGCGGAACAATACGGTTCAGACAAGCTGGAATAGCTCAGATAAACCGGAACCGCGGGGAACTATCCATGCCGCGATAAATGAAAACGCCGGGGCGAACAGTTGCGCCCCGGCGTTTTTGTGTACAGGACTGATAAGGGCTGCCCGTGACTATCGCGCCTGTCTCGCCGCGCTTATTTCTTAATCAGATGATCCTCGAGGGGAGGCGCGTAGGCCCAGACGATTTTCAACGGCACGTCGCCGGTGTTTTCGACGATATGGTCTACGCCAAGCGGCGAGAAGAACGCGGTGCCGGGCTTCAGCTCGGCAGTCTCATTCCCGCAGGTCAGCTTGCCGGTACCCTCGACCACGTACAGCGCTTCCTCGCTGTCGGTATGCTTATGCATGGGGATGCCGCTGCCGGGCTGGGAAATGTTTATGCCCATTGAAATCTGCTTGGCGCCGAATTCATGTTCGCTGATGAGTAGTTTGGATAACCTGACCCAAGGTTCCGTTTTAAGCGTCCCTTCAACTTCCGATTCATGAATCGATATCCTTGTCATGTTGAACCCTCCCATTCGATTTAAGTGTTTGGAAAATTATATCATAATTTCTTGCCTTTTGCGAAGTCTATGCTAAAATAAATAGATAGAAAAGATTTTCATTATTAAATGAGCTCCGAGTTCGGGACGGTTGAAGGATTTCAGCTTCCCAAGCCGAGTGCTTCGCATCAGCGGAGCATCAAGGGTCGCATGGGGAAACCCTCCGGCCTGCCATGTTTGCAAAGGGGCACGCGATAGTTAGATATCGCATGCTTTTCTTGTCGTAGCGACGCGAAATCAAAAAGGATTAGGGAGGTTCGAAAAATGGTAAAAATAGTTAGGATCGACATGGGCGCAAAAAAAATCACCCAGGAGGACGCGGGCAAGTACGCCCCTTACGGCTCCCGCGGTTTCATCGCGCGTTTTATGAAAGACGAGGTAGACCCGGCTTGCGAGCCGTTAGGCATGTACAATAAACTGATTATCGCCACCGGGCTTCTGGGCGGCACCATGACTTCGTCTTCGGGCAGGTTGTCCGTAGGCGGCAAGAGCCCCCTCACCAACGGGATAAAGGAAGCAAGCTCAGGAGGCACCGCCGCCAACGATTTAGCCCGCCACGGCATCCGCGCCCTCGTCTTCGAAGGCCTGCCGGAGAAAGGCGACGCGAACAGCTATGTCCTGATTATCGACGGAGACGGTATCCGCCTCGAAGCCATGAACGACCTGCGTCTGGTAGGCGCTCAGGATACCATCCTCCGCTTACGCGGGAAGTTCGGCGACAGGGCCGGCGTCATCTGCAACGGCCCGGCAGGCGAGTATATGATGCGGGGCGCCGGCGTGGTCTGCGCGTCGGTGGACAGCTCTATGCGCTTCGCGGCGAGGGGCGGCCTCGGCGCCCTGATGGGCAGCAAGCATGTGAAGGCCATCGTGATCGTACCGTCCAAAGAAGATAAGGTGGAGTACTTCGATAAAGCGGCTTACACCGAAGCATCAAAAGAGTACCAGCAGATGCTGGTGGACGCTTACCCCACCATACAGAAGAGCAACCAGCTCTACGGTACCACCGGCATGACCAAGATCGTGGACGATCTGGGCTTCCTGCCCACGCGCAACTTCTCCAGAGGCTCATTCGAAGGTGTGGATAACATCTGCGGGGAGAAGATGGTGGAACTGATCCAGGCCCGGGGCGGCGAAGGAAAGACCGGTATCGCCTGTATGAACGGCTGCATGATCCGCTGCGCGTCCATATTCCCGGACGAAAACGGCAAGAAAATCTGCTCTACCGTACAGTATGAAAACATCGCGCTTTTAGGCTCCAACCTTTGTATAGATAACTTCGACGATCTGGCCCGGCTGAACCATGAGGTCAACGATCTGGGGCTGGACGCCATCGAGACGGGCGCCGCCCTCGGCGTACTCGCGGAAGCGGGCCTGGTGAAGTTTGGCGACGCCGCGGGCTTCCTTAAGCTCATGGATGATATTCGCGCGGGCACCCCTCTGGGGCGCGTGATCGGAAACGGCACCAGAGTCACCGGTGAAGTATTTGGGATCAACGATCTCCCCACATCGAAGAATCAGGCTTTCCCCGGGTACGATCCCAGGGCGTTGAAAGGCAACGGCGTGACCTTCGCGGTGAATCCCATGGGAGGCGACCATACCTTAGGCAACTGCTACGGCTCCCGGGGCCAGGTACCGCCCCTCGCCACTGAAGGACAAGGCGACCTGTCCCGCAATACGCAGGTGCAGATGGCCGCGTTGGAGAACCTCGGTTTCTGCATATTCGCCCGGTCATATCTGTTCAAGAAGCCGGAGCTGTTCACACAATTGGTTTTCGGCATAACCGGACAACAGATGACGGTGGACGAATTCTGGGCCCAGGGGACGGAGACCACCCGCATCGAACGGGAATTTAACGTCGCCGCGGGCATATCCCCCGCCATGGACCGCCTGCCGGAGTACATGTACCGCGAGCCCTTGCCGCCGACAGGTCATGTATTCGACCTGACTAAAGAGGAGTTGCTGAAAGGTATCGTATAGGGTTCCCGTATGGTAGAAGTAGAGTTCAATCTAATGCTGGCTGAGCTGGCCGGCAAAAAGCGCGACCGGGTCGAAATCAACGGTGAGATGAGCCTGGAAGCGTTCATCGGTTATGTCGGCCTTAAAGCGGACGACGTGGGGATGCAGTTGATTAATAAAAAATGGGCGCCTTTTGAGAGCCGGGTAAACGACGGCGATTATGTGCAGTTGTTTCCCTGGCTGGAAGGCGGCTGATCCGGGCGATATCAAGGTTACAGAATAATACAGAGGGGACGGTTCTTTGCGTCATTCGCCGGTATATAAATGACACAAAGAACCGTCCCTTCAGTGTTAAGCCGTCCCCTCTGTGTTCTTCTCAGCCCCCCAGCAAAACCGGCGCGATATAAATGCTGTCGCCCGGGGAAACCGTCGTAGTCTCCAATTCACCGGCTTTCACCGGGAGGCCGTTAAGCAGGATCAACACATTTGCCGGGATAGTACCGGTTTCGCGGCTTAAGAGGCTTTTGAGTTCCTCCGGCGCTCCGCCGGAAGCCCAGCCCTCGAGCAGTTCGGCCAGGCTGACCGGCGCGGATATATCCCACGAAAACACATTTCCCGTCGGCCCAAAGCCCGGCGAAAGATTGATCGTTACGTTGCCCATAGAAGGAGTACCGCGTCCCTTCTGTGTCATGCGCTCAGGCTTTATCGGCGGCGAGGGCCCGGCTAATATCCGACTCGATTTCACCTATGCTTAGGGAATCAAGTTTTTCTTTTGCCGGTATGCCGTCGGCGCTCCAACCGCGTAGTTTATAATAAGCCTGTAATACTTCCGGCAAACGGGTGATCATCTGGCCCTCGCCGGGCATGCCGCATGTATGCAGCGGTTCTGTCTGCACGCGAACGGGAAGCGTGTCGTCCTTCCCCGTAGTACCCTGACGTATGATAAATGATCGTTCTACGTTAAATATACGTTCGCCCATTATATTTCTGAACCCGGCATCGTTGAAATCCTCTATCCCGGTAGCCGCGGCAAGCATCCGCCCGTACAGTTGAGGCGCCCAGCTTCCCCAGGAATTGGAGAAAGCGCAGGTCACCCCGACTTCGCCCATACAACTACCGTTTTGGTTGAAGACGACTACGTCTTCCTTACCTAAATCCTCAAACCGGTCGAGCAGCCGCGGTACGGGCATCCCCCATTCCTGAAAAGCCAATGTGCCTGCGCCGTGGGCCCCGCCGATATTTGAGGTGGCATATCCGTAAGCTGTGCACTTGAGGCCCCGTGGTTCGTACCCGGCGAGTTCCATGCCCTTGACTTGCATGGCGTAATCCTGACTGCCGCCGCCGAAAAACTCCGACATACGCCTGACGCCCGTCGCAAGCGTCCTGCCGAAACCTTCATAGCGGCCGATCTTATGGATCAATTCGACCATAACCTGATGATTGCCGTAGACCAGCTCAAGCCCGTCTGTATCTTCTTTTGTGATAATTCCTTTTTCGTAAAGCTCGTAGGCAAACCCGATGGAGCCTCCCGTGGATATGGTATCCAAGCCATAATCGTCACAGAGCATATCCGCCATGATAGAAGCGCCGATATCCGTAGCCCCCACCGGCCCGGAAAAGGACCAGTAGCTTTCGTACTCGGGCCCTTCGCTCACCGCGCCCTGATACAAACCCTGTTGTACTTTGTGGACCTTTCCGCACCTGGCGCCGCAGATATAACACCCTTCGTTGCCGATCCGCAACTTTCTGTACTCTTCTTCAGACATAGCTTCCCAGCCTTCCAGATAACCGTAACGATAGTTTTTGGTGGGAAATACGCCCATGGTGTTCCTCGAAAGCATGCCGCCGGTGGTGCCGCTTTCCCTGAACCGTTTGAAATCTTCGTTATTTTCCAGCATGGAGGCCTGTTCTTTAGCCAGGGCAAGGATGCTCTCGCCGTCATACAACTGACTGATATTTCTCTCCGCGATGATACCGATACCTTTCAGGTTTTTCGAGCCCAATACCGCGCCGGAGCCACCCCGGGAAGCGGAACGTCTTCCGCAAAACACGCCGGCATACAGGACCCCGTGTTCACCCGCCTGCCCGATCGCCAGGGTAGAGGCGTTTTTACCGCCGCCTATCTCCTCTGTCATCGCGCGCTGGGCTTCCGCCGTGGTTTTTCCCCATATACGCGAAGCGTCGCGGAATTCGCAGCGTCCGTTGTTTATGCATAAATAGACGGGAGATTCGGATTTGCCTTCGATGATGATGCAGTCATATCCGGCAAAACGCATATAAGCGCCGAATGTCCCGCCGCCTACCGAACGGCAATAGCCATTGGTCAATGGGCTTTTTGTAACCACTACCCATCGGTGAACGGCTTGGATATTTGTACCGGCCAACACGCCCGTGCAGAAAATGACTTTGTTTTGTTCCCCGAAAGAGTCGCAGAAATCCGGCACTTCGTCATAGAGCAGCCTGGCGCCAAAGCCACGGGCGCCTCCGTATAACTTCGGCCACGCTTCTGGGATATCTTCCGCCGAAAACGTCCTGTCTGTGAGATTGACGCGAAGAAATTTTCCATATCCAATCATCGAATTCCCCTCCTGTCGGTCTGGCGATAAAACATGATCCGCGTTTCTTCGGGATTATTATATCAGATATCGGGGGCTATTTACATGTACGTAATAATACGTGTATGATTAACGGTAAGTAGGAGGCTTAATCGATGGCTTACGGAGAAAAACTGGCGCATTTGAATCCATGCGGCCCGAGGGTGATCGCGGAACTGCTGGCGTCGCTGATTGGCCCGGGCGGGCGTCTCGCCGATATCGGCTGCGGCCGGGGCGCGACGCTGAGTTGGCTGGCGGAACACTGTTCGTATGAGCTATATGGCGCCGAACCGGATGAAACGCTATACGCCTGCGCGGTCGGCGAGTGCCCGTCGGCTGCGGTAGCCATGGCAGAAAGCGATGATTTGCCGTACAGCAACGATTTCCTTCACGCAGCGATTATGGAATGTGTCTTTTCCCTGACTAATAATCCGTCTGCGGCAGCCGGGGAAGCCGCCCGGGTGATCCGTAAGCATGGATTTTTAATATTAACCGATTTGTTTACTAATGCCGGAGAAGATATCCGCTTAGATCAAGCGCTGCTCCGTCGCATATACGCGTCGCAGTCGATAGATGGATATTTCATTGAACGCGGTTTTTTGCTCTACCGTTTTATCGATTGTACGCGGGATTTGCGGTCGATGTTCGCGCAAATGCTGATGGATGGATCCGCCGACATACATTTGGACGATGGGACGCGAAAGCGGTTGAGGCAGGTAAAGGCGGGATATGGGATATGGATATTCCAAAAGGCATAAATTTTATTGATTACCAATTGGAGATGTTGAATACCCAATTAGCATACGCGGTGGGACACAGCCGCTTCTACCGGGAGAAACTCGCGGGCGTCGAACTGCCGCTTAAAACCTTGGCGGATATAAAAAGGCTTCCATTCACCACAGCCGCGGATATCACCGGACACGGCGGCGAGATGGTATGCGGCGGCGCCGGTATGGCGAGGCGCGTCGTCACGATAAACAGCGCCGGTACGGGCGGGGCGCCGAAGCGCCTGTTTTTTTCTGAAACGGATCTGAAGCGGACGGAGGACTTCTTCACAGCCGGCATGAGATATATGTGCGACGCCGGAGATCGAGTCATGATCTTTATGCCTGCTGATTCGGAAAACGGCATAGGTCAGCTTCTGGTAAGGGGGCTTACGGAGCTTGGCGCCATTCCTTACGCTTATGGGCTTATCTCTGATTTTGACGAAGCGGCGGCCGCGCTGCGGCAGGAGCGATACCATACGGCAATCGGAATACCGGCGCAAATCCGCAAACTTGCTTTATTGGCGCCCGATATCCGTCCGGCAAATGTACTGCTTTCAGCGGATTATGTATCCGCCGCCGCTAAGGAAACCATATCCCGCCTTTGGGGCTGCGAAGTATTTACTCATTACGGCTTGACCGAGACGGGATACGGCTGCGCGGTGGAGTGCCCGGCTCACGACGGCCAGCACATACGCCACGACGAACTGTTGGTAGAAATCGTAGAACCGGAGCGGGCCGGGTCGGCATCGGAGGAGGCGGCGCCGACGGCAGCCGCTCCGACGTCGGCTCCGACGTCGGCAGCGGCAGCGGCAGCGGCGGAGGCGGAGGCGGATATGTACAAGCCGGGAACCGGCTGGGGTGAAATTGTGATAACCACTTTGCGCAGGGAGGCTATGCCCCTTATCCGGTACCGTACAGGCGACCTGGGCCGGCTTATACAGGGCAGGTGCGCCTGCGGCAGCGAGCTTCCCAGGCTTGATCAGGTACAAGGACGGCTTCAGGAATTACGGTACGAGATCAATATCTATCGAATGGACGAGTTGCTGCAGAGCCGGGATGAGATATTGGATTACCATACGGTAATGAATGCAGACGGGTTATTTGTCGCTCTGGAAGCCGCGACAGGCGCGGAAACCGGCGCCGTTGTTATCTGCCGAGATATCTTAAGCCGCACATGGCCCGAGACCCCTGCGATAGTAAGGCTCGCAGGCGACTCTCCGGTCACGCTTGTATCAGCGTCGGATATCCGCCTTTCCACTGACGGAGATTCAGCGACGGTATTTCTGCCACAAAGCGACAGCCCGCCGACCTATAAAAAGCTCCACGGCTGGACCGTGAAACGCGGCATTGAAAGAATAGGAAATATAAGCGTTTTGTGATATATTTATATTGATTTTGAAATGATGAAAACAGGTGACAGACATGGACGGGATAAAAAGCGGAGATTTGATCTGCGGCGTGTGCGGAGTCAAGCTGGCAGAGGCGAAAACCACGTTTTCGTATATGAAGCATACCTTCACCGCCGAAGTGCCGCGCTGCCCGAAGTGCGGGCAGGTTTATCTGTCGCCGGAACTGGTCGGGGGGCGGATCGCCCAGGTGGAGACGGAACTGGAGGATAAATAAGAAAGGGGAGCGGGATATGAATTTCAGGAGGATTTGGTTCAATATCAACGGCGCCGACCGCATGTTCATATGCAATCCGGAAGTCGATACCCTGGCGGATGTGTTGCGCAGGGCAGGATTGACCGGTACGAAGATCGGCTGCGGGACCGGCATCTGCGGCGCTTGTTCCGTCAT
>Ga0082212_10003908_pt1 | contig 20932 bp, 18 predicted proteins | sample TergutNt197P3_FD_71548 | JGI IMG/M metagenome (GOLD analysis project Ga0082212, IMG submission 71548) | Neocapritermes taracua P3 segment gut microbial communities from Petit-Saut dam, French Guiana - Nt197 P3 | ecosystem: Host-associated > Arthropoda: Insects > Digestive system > Gut ... | reverse complement strand
TGTAACGATACAAGAGATTCTCGACGGTACGACAATGAATTTGCCGTTGCCGGAGGCTGTGGTAAAATCGGCAGAGCGGCAAAAGCGAAAGAGTGGCGAACGGAAAATTGAATTTGAAGATGAGCCGTAAAACAACAGGGTGGGGTTGCAACATAACACGGCTCAAGAATGAGCGACGATATCCACTGATTTGTCGATAGAAACCTCAAAATCCATAATTTGGGCAAATTTTGGTGCGAATTATTTGCATTGTCTGTAATCGGATGTATGATGTACCACGTTCGTAGAATTTTCTGGATCAAATTGGGAGGAATAGCGTGAGCGAGACACATGAACCAGTGAAACCGCACCATAAACATCGGCGAGGGTTGGGAGAAGGGCTGGTGTCAGCATTGGGTTTTGGTCGCCGATTTAGGAAACTGACCATCCCTCAAGAATCAGTACCGCCCGCCGACAGCGAAGTTGTTTCGGATGAATATCCTGTATTGGACGAGATCGCTGATACGGGTAGTGAAGCCGAAATTGGCAATGATCAGGAAGAATGTCCTATCGAGCAAGTACCGAAAACACTGGAATCAGAAACAGCAAGTTTGGCAACGGATGCCGGAATGTCCTACGTGGAAGCCATACAAGTTGCTCAAAACGGATGGCGTGTTTGCCGCACTGGTTGGTCGAAAGGAATCTATGTATTCGTTGAAGACGGCGTAAGGATTATGAAATGTACAAAAGGAGGACATTTACCCAATCAGGCAATTTTTGCCAAATTCACACCCCTCGTCAACGACGTGCTAGGCAACGACTGGAAAGTACTTCCGATGGCGAACAAAACTTTTCAAGAAGCCATCGAAGCGATGAATAATGGACAATTTGCAAGACGATCAAACTGGGAATATCTGTTACAAATCAAAGAAAACCAATTTTGTTCCCATGATAATCCACAGCAAGAATATGCCTTGCGTTACGAAGACATCATGTCGTCCGACTGGGAAATACATACGAATTGACAAAACAAACTTGGTTCCTATTTGGGAGATTCATGCGATGCGTTTCAAATTATTCAAATTATGGCTGACAGCGAAAATACGAAGCTTCTTTGGGAAGTTCAGGCGTTAATCCGATGACGCAATCGGATTAACTCTGGCATTTCTTGAAATGTTCCAAAAATTCGTGTAGAATATCCCTCGTGTTAAAGAAACGTTTGATACTCGCCATCAAAATTCTCGTCGCCCTCGTCGTCTTCGGCATGGTCGGTTGGGAATTGTATGAGTCATGGGAAATAATACAGGAAATCCAATGGAACCCCAATTTTTTCCTGTTGACTTTGGCAGGAATATGTTACGCCGTCGCCTTCATACCGGCGGCAATCTATTGGCGGCATGCCATGCGGACACTGGGACAGCAACCCGGTGTGTACGAGTCATTCCGTGCCTATTACATCGGACATCTCGGTAAATATGTTCCCGGCAAGGCATTCGTGTTAGTCATTCGGTCAGGATTACTGAATCACGAACGCACAAAAATCACGGCGGCGGCGGCATCCGTCTTTGTAGAAACGATGACGATGATGGCAGTTGGCGGTTTCGTTGCTGCGACGATTGGAGTCATCTGGTTTCGGCAACATGAAGTCTTTACCGAATACCGCTCATTGTTAACGATCACGATCCTCGGTTTTTTGTGTTGCACCGTATTGCCGATCTTGCCGCCGTTCTTTAACTTCGCCGCAAAAAAGTGTCGAATCGAACTCGCAGGCTTGCGGTTCCGAACGCTTGCCGCCGGTTGGATGCTCAACATTCCTGTCTGGATTATGCTGGGTGCCAGTTTGTGGCTGACGATGACCGGTTTGGGATTTGGTATGCAGAATACGTCGATCCTCACCGCTTGGGTGTTTTGTATATTGGCGATTTCCGGTTCGATTGTCGCTGGTTTTGCATCAATGTTGCCGGGCGGATTCGGCGGCAGAGAGTTGGTACTGATACACATGCTCACGTTATTTTTTACAACCCATCCAATCGGAGCCAACCCGGAGGCAATTGCAATTGCCGTTGCAGCAGTGCATCGGTTGATTTCGATTCTTTCCGAATTGGTCGTTTCGGCACTGCTCGTGTGGAAACCCAAGAACAATGGGACATGAGCCCCTATTGCTTCCCGCAAATTTCCAAAAAATAAATTGGAGAAACCAGTTAACCTTTGCCGATTATAGCGATTGTACCGTTTTTAGCGGCAAAATTGCATGGAATCGGCAAAATCGTTCATTCTGCTCCTGACACTCCTCGGACTCGCTCTTGCGGGTTGCGAAGTCATGCCGGTTACACGCTATAAACCGACACTGCACAATCCCTTCGTCGGCGAAATGTACAGCGTCGCCGTCATACCCTTTTACAATCTCACCGACAATCCTAGAGTTGACGGCAGGGAATTCGCCCGGCTTTTCGCCCTCGAACTCCAAAGAGTCCGCGGCTTCAAAGTCGTCGCCAATAAAATCGTCGAAGAGACGATGTGGGAACACGAAGCAGACTTGCACCGACTCGAAACCGTGGACGATATTCGCTATCTTGCCCAACTTCTCAAAGTCGATGCCATCGTGATCGGCAAAATTCACGAATTTTCGATGATTTATCCCCCCTTCACCAAATTCGAGACCGAATGGTACTCCGTCAATCCCTATCTGCATCCGATTCCTGCCGGCAGAGGACTCCCCTGGGGAACCGAATACGAACACTTTATTCCCGAAAAAATTGTTATGCAAGCCGAAATGGAATTTGCCAGAGCGCAGATTCAAACGCAAACGCCGAAGTTTGAGCCCGTTAAGCCGGCGCAGACCGGCAATTCGGAAAATGCCCGATCAGATTTCGAGTTGGTTCCCCCCCGCATCGCCCAACGGAACGGCGGCATCGTTCAAATGGCAGCGACAATTCCCAATAACATGAATGTTCAAAGTACGGACGAGATGAGTTTGCTCGATCTGGCACAGCGGAAGCAAGATTTGGAGATGGATCGTCTCATGGCAACGACGGGAATTCCCTTCGTTCCCGAAGCCGACCCCGTTACAGAACGGGAACAGAAGGAGTTGTATATGCGGACTCACGTGGAACATCCGCTCCGGCATGGTCCCTGGAAGAGCGAAACTGCACAGGCAAACCAGTTGCCCTTGTCGCAGCAGAATCAGCATCCGACGTTCCAGCAAAATATGGGTAATTTGGGGGATTTTCTGGGACATTATCCCGGTTTTCCGACTCCCGAAGGGGAGACAGTCGAACAACTGACCGAATACGGCTGGGTGGCGCAACCGATTACGCCGGTTCCGCCGCAGTACCCCCTGATGCCGGGTATGCCTGTCGAAGGACATTACGGAATGGTGATGGGAGACCCCGACAGATTTCCCGGTCTGCCTCACGATTGGCCCGACCCGCGAGGATTTATCCCTGACGGTCCTCAGCCCGAACGGGCGGTCGGTACCGTAAAAAATAATGGTCCGATCATCAGTTGGATCAACGTTTACAAGGGAGACGACACCGAATTTATGCAGGCTTTGGACGATTATAATTTCCTGTTCCGAGATGACAAGCGGCTCGATGGAAAACAGACAATTCTGGCGAATCGGAACGAGTTTATCACGTTTTGTTGCCGAATGCATATTTGGGAGATATTCGCCGCCAGAGGCGGAATCAGTCCGGCAGAAAGAGTTACCCGGGCATGGAAACCCCAGTACGTCAGTGCAAGACCGTATTAGTCGGCACACTTGCGTTTTAGCCGCAACGCGCGATACATCGGAAATTTTCGGAGAAACTCCAAAATTTCCCTAAACAAGTGAAAATACACAACGTAGTACAGATGAGAAGGGGATAACGATTATTCCTTTTTTAATGACAGATTTTTAACGGCAAGTGAAGGACTGCGTCAATGAGTTTTAGTCGGAGCAAGAATTGTTTCGATAAAAACAACGAGACACTGATTTCTATGCCGAGATTGTTCAACCCTTTTTTGACAATATGGCTATGAAAGTTCAGCAGTTGACCGTTCCGAGCAAGCGTACCGAATTACCCGAAAACATCGGGGAGGACACCGTGGAAAAGAATGTCAGAGTGATTGCATTGATGAAGGGGGAAGAGCAGTATGTTTTTCTTTACAACGATAAAAACCGGGCAGAGACGTTGCGTCTTTTGGGTCGGTATGCTTCCAATCCGGAGTTGAGTTTCTCGTGGTACGATGCGGCAGTGTTGAGTCAGAAAATCCGGCAGGAAAGTCTGCAAAAGACGTTGGAAGAACAACGTGCGGAGTCGTCTCGTTACGGTGTTTCGGTTCCGCTGGACGATCTCTTTTAGAGATATTGGATTGCCCCTAAAAATTAACTCAACACACATAACCGGAATAACCGATACTGACGGATAGAGGATTTTGCGCAAAAATCACGACATGTCCATATCTTTCAGTCCGTCCAATTTACTCGTCAACATCGGTTCGCTACGAGGTCAGCAAGCCCTTCAAAAAGCAGACTCCGCACTGACCCAATCGATTCGGAATCTGTCCTCCGGCATCAGAATCCACACCGGTCGCGACGATCCCGTCGGATTCGTCGGCAGTACCGTCCTGAAAACCGAGATTACCAACCTCTCCCAAGCCGTTGAAAACTGCTCACGCAATAGTTCCGTCATCGCCACCGTGGACAGTGCGCTCAGTCACGTCAGCAGTCTTCTCATCGAACTCCGCGGACTTGTAACCGAAGCCGCCAGTACCGGCAGCGAAACGCCGGAAACGCTCGCCGCCCTGCAAATCCAAGCCGATGCGATTATCGAAACCATCAATTTTATCTCCGCCAGCACCACCTTCAAAAAGCAAAAACTGCTCGACGGTTCACTCGACTTTAACACCTACGGACTCGACAAGAACACCGTTTCGCTCCTGAATATCCATCAGGCAAACTTTCAGGGACGCACCGAAAAGGACATCGTCGTGCAAGTTCACGATGCCGCCCGGCAGGCGGAACTCTATTATCCCTACGGGGCATTGAAAACCGATACCGTTCTCACCATCGGCGGAAGCGGCGGCTATCAGTCCTTTTCCTTCGACCACGATGCCACCGTGCAGGACATTGCCAACGCGGTGAACACGATTAGCGATTCCACCGGTGTGGCGGCAGAGATTTTTTCTAAGTCGAATCCGGGCAGCATCATTCTGACCTCCTACGGCAAGAACAACAACGTTCTCGTTACCGCCAGCGAGCCGGGAACGGCGGCGGGCAATTTCGTCTTCCGCTACACCGCCCCACGCGAAGGAAACGATGAACTCCGAGTCAACGTCGCCGAAGGCAATGGCAACAATCCGACCATCGTGGAAATCGTGTTGCAAACCGACCCCGGCGGTAATGTGTTGACGACGGCGGAGCAAGTCGTAACGCTCATCAACACGTCGCCGCTGTTAAAGAATATCGACGGCACCGGTCGGCTGACTGCCGCCATTCCAACCGGCGAAACCGGTCTCGGTACGGTAACGCCCTTTGCCGAAGTCGGCTATTACGGCAGTTCCAACGATAATAATTATTTGCAATTTATGGCACCAGCGGGATCGCCGCCCATCAAATTCGTCAGTACGCCCGGCACGCCGCTTTCGGTGGATGACACTTCCTATCCGCCGCTCTATGCCCATGCAACCGCCCAGGTGCAGGGATTCGAGTCAGGCACCTCGTTTACGCTCCGTTCTCTGATGTCGGGTCCCGAAGGGGACGAGGTCAAAGTCATTTTCCGTGATTCGCCCGGTGCGGAATCGGCGGAATACGACCCGGCAAGCAAGTCGGTGATTTTCTCGGTTGATTTCAGCCGCCGCGCTGCCGATGGCGACGACCTTTCGATGGAAGACCTCAAACAACTCATAGCGGACAATCCCGATGCCGCTTCCAGATTCAGCATTCTGCCGCACGCTTCGTACCCCATCGGCGACCCGCCGATGTTCGTCAGTGCAAACTACGTAGGAATTGATGCTCAACTGGGCACCACTTCCGGCGGCATTGCCGATCCGGGCTACCTTGTCATCCATTTGGAGACCGACGAAAACGGCATCGTCCGAACGACAGCGAATGATCTCGTCAAATTTTTCAATGATCCGTCCACTGACGAGTCGAGAGCGGTGTTGGAGCGTTGGGGAATCAGTGTTGCCTGCATTGACCCGAACAGCACCAGTTTGACTGCGTGTACCATTGGACAAGCCGGTTTCGGCACGGGCGTGCTGTCGCCGACCTGGGATCCGTGGACGTGCCCCACGCCGGAGAAAGGTTATCCCGATGTCTATTTTTCGAGTTACGGCAGCGATATTCAGGAAGGTTACGCCACCGCAACGGTCTTTTCCGACGGCGGACGCAATGCCGACTGGACGCTCACCGCCAAAAATACCGGAGCGGCATACAATAATGTTACGATTAAAGTCATCGACGATAACGTCGGACTTGCCGCCCACTTCGACCCGCTGCTCAAAATCTTGACGGTCAGTGTTGATATGCGTAATCCCTCCACGGCAGCGGAACTTGTTGCACTGATTAACAATGATTCCGAATTGGGCGCACTGTTTGCCGCTTCGCTTCCCGACTATTCCAACGGACAAGGGTATATTACCAACAGCGATAAGGCGATGTTGACCGGCGGAGTGCAGCCGCTCTTCGCACGTGCCGTGGGAACGATCACCACTTCGGGAGGAATCCATTCGACATTCAACGTTCAAGCGAAACGGCAAGATGAACAATTCGACAATACGGAGGTTCGTGTCGTTCCTGATCCATCGGGACCGAAGGTTTCCTACGATTCGCAATCGAAGCAGTTGACGATTGGCATTGACCCAGACAATCCGCCGATGGCATGGCAAATTGTCGATCTCATCAACAACACGCCGGACATTCGGGATATGTTTTCGGCATCGATTCCGCTCTTCGCCGAAGGGACGGACATCGTGCCGAACGGCAGCGGTTTGGTGCAAGTCGGCGACTCGGGTCTCTTACAAGCGAAAGCAACGGGAGCAACGCTCGGAGCGGCAATGCTCGGTGCGACCGACAACGAAAGTTTGGGGATTCGATTCTATTCGGTCGAATATGGCAGCAAGGAATTCGTGAACGTTTGGTCAACCAATCAGGGGGAATTTTTTGCGATTGACCGATTCGGCAACGTGATGGAAATGGCTTATGGTTCGGACATCGTGGCGGACATCAATGGTCGCCGGGCGATTGGCGATGGTCGCACGGCAAAGTCCACGACGACGGATTTGGACATTGAGATTGCGACCAACCCGTCGGTGCAATCGGGGGATGTTTTTGGTTTCCGCATTTCCGGTGGTGGAGCGTTGATGCAATTAGGACCGAATGCAACGTGGAGTCAGCAGATTCGGATTGCGATCAAGAGTGTCCATTCGACGGCATTGGGGGGAGAGAGCGGTACGTTATCGCAACTCAAATCGGACGAGCCGTTTAGTTTGCTTAATGATTCCAAGCGGGCATTTCGCATTATAGAGGAGTCGGAGATCATCATTGCGTCGATGCGAGGTCGTTTGGGAGCGATTCAAAGTTCGCAGATTGAAAAGTACATGGACAACATGCAGGATGCGATTAGCATTGCCTCGGAGTCGCGGAGTGAGATTGCGGATGTCGATTTTGCAGCGGAGTCCTCGGAGTTTGCCCGACAACAGTTATTGATGCAAACGAGTGTAACGGTATTGCAGCAGTCGGCACAAATGAAACAGTTAATGCTCTCGCTGTTGCAGGGATAAGAACAACAGACGGAATGAACGGGATGTTTTTTGTCCGGTCGCTCCGTTTCACTGCGCTCCCGGATTTCGTTCTCCTTGATTGTGCGGCGTGGCTCTTTTGATGCCGCTTTGGATTTGCACCGCTTCTTCGGTAGCCGAGCGTAAAAAAGGAGCGGCATACGCAAGTATGCCGGTAAATACGAGTGACTCACCGGTAACCCTTGCATATGCCGCTCTTTATACATAAACCGCAACATTAGTTCTCATCTAAAGTAATGGTTCTTGTCGGTGGTCGCGGTCCACGTGGCGGTTGAACCGTTGTCCCTTGATTTGGAGTCACTACCGGCGTTTCCTGCTTGGTTGTCTCCGACGGATCGTCGTCAAGCGAATGTGCTTCAGGTTCAACTCTCTGTGTCGGTTCCGTGTAGGATGGGGGGACAAGTCCATTGCCTTCTTCTTGTGTTTGTGTACGAGCCGGGGGGGGATCGTTGTTGGGGGAGATGGTTGTTTGTTGTCCCGGGGGGGAACCTACAATGTTTTCGCCATCGACATTTTTACCATCGGGTGGTGGAGGTGCCTGTTGCCTCCCATTGCCCGCCCCATCTGGTAATTTAATATCATTATTAGGCGGGTCGCCAGTCTTATCCGGCGGTGGCGGGTCAGGCGGATCCGGCTTAACCGGCGTTTGTTCCGTTGTCTGAGTCGGCATCTGCGGGTTGCCAAACTCCGATGGTCGCACACCCGTACCAATATTCGGCGCAACCGACGGTTGCTCTGATCCCTGCGATGGTGTTTCGAATAACGGTGGTCTCGAACCTGCACCAGTACTTGACGGTGTAACGACCTGTTGCGGCTGGACGTTCACCGGCTGTTGCGGTTCAACCTGTTGCGGCTGGACGTTCACCGGCTGTTGCGGTTCAACCTGTTGCGGTTGGACGTTTACCGGCTGTTGCGGTTCAGCCTTCACACCGCCAGCATCAATACGGAACGGTTGTCCCCGGTCGAGGGCTTCCATACCGGCAAGAGCCAGTCGGTACAGTTGTTCCGCTTCACTTTGAAACGTTTTGTCTCGTGAAACATATTCCGCAAGACTAACGACCGTGCGAACCTTGAACGTTTCCGATTTAATTTTTTGCACCAAAGCCAAGGCTTCGGGAAGTTGGCGTTGTTCCAAACGGATTTTTGCCAATCGGGCGTAAAACACGTCCAATTCGTCATTCACACTGACTTCCGGCTGTGGTTCTCGTAAGAGGAAAACTGTTTCACTGACTTGCGAAGCGGTCGGCACTTGAATCGGCACGTCAACCACCGACGGGGCAAGGGCTGGTGCGGGAGCGGCGACTGCCAAACGATACTGTGCCGCTGGCGGAACAAAGAATCGTGGAGCCATCGGCGTTCCGTAGTACGGAACCGGCACCGAGTAACCAACGGGGCGGTTACTGTACATTTGTTTGTTTTCGACAGCCGCTTTGTTGCCAAGCCTTGTAGTCGGCTCGGCAAAAACCCATGCGGTACACGTAGTCAACAGCATCCCGGGGAGAATGGCTAAGTGAACTATGCGTAACATTGGAACCTTCCTTTCATTTTTTCTTCGGATGGGATATATTGCGAGAGGATACCCCAGAGAAATAGGGTACTCCACTCACGATAGTAGGATAGCCCATGATTCCCAAAAAGCAAAAAAACGGAAACAACTTTTTGGGGAAAAAAACAAAAGAGGGTCAGATAGTGCCGATTTTTCGAAAAAAAACGGTTAACCTGCTCATACTGTTGCTTGTTTGATCAGTATTCGGGAAAGTCGATCCGCATCGCTGGAAGAGGCATAACTGACCAGCGGCAACGACGTTGCCCAGCGCGATTTTTCGGCTTCACGATACAACCGGAAAAATTTCAGCACCGCTGGCTTGCAAAGGAGAATTGCTTTTAATGATGTGCAAAAAAGAAGGCGCATATCGAACAAAAAAGACGCACTTTCAATGTATTCAAAATCGAAAACCAGTTTACGCCGCACATCGTTCAGGTCGATATCAGAGTCCTGATTGAGTTGTGCCAGTCCTGTTACACCCGGCTTCACGTAAAGGCGATAAGCGTAACCGTCGACTCGTTTTTCCAATTCGCTGACGAATTCGGGGCGTTCCGGTCTTGGTCCGACCAAGTCCATTTCGCCTCTCAAAACATTATAGAGTTGCGGGAGTTCATCGATATGTGTTTGCCGAAGGATTTTCCCCACGAAGGTAACACGTTTGTCGTTCCGTACTGACCAGACTGCACCGGTCGCGGCTTCGGCATCAACCCGCATCGACCGGATTTTGTAGATGGTGAACGGTTTTCCATCGAGACCGATCCGCACCTGTTTGTAGAATCCGGGTCCCTGCGATGTCAACCGCACCAGCGACCAAGCAATGGCGACGATGGGCAATGCAATCGCCGACAGTAGCAGTGTGATGGGAAGGTCAATGTAGCGTTTCCAGTGAAAATAGCGGGAAACATGTGGATCGGGGCAATTAAACATACATACGATTATAACGTTAGATTGAGCGGATTCAAGGGTCACTCCGATTGCAAGTTTGTATGAAACCGGGTTCTCCTTGTTTTTTGAGGATTAAACTGTGATAGAGTTATTTTCCATCAGTTTCACCCTTAACCTCAAGGAGTCCCGGAAATGTTTAATCTACCCCTTTACGTCGGCATTGACTACCACACCACCACCATTCAAGTTTGCGTCATGGATCAACAACGCAAGATTCTCGTCAATCAGTCCGTTCCCAATGATCCCGAAGCCGTCTTTCGCCTTGTCGCTCCTTTCGGCAACAACATCCACGCCGCCATCGAAGCCAGCACCGGCACGGCAAACTTTGCCGAAAAACTCATATTGCCCAATACCACTGGCACGTCGAACTTGCCCATCCCGGCTATGTCGCCCGGATGAAACAAACTCCCGATAAGTCCGATTGGACCGATGCGAAACTCCTCGCCGACCTCACTCGCACCGGATACCTTCCTCGTGTTTGGTTTGCACCGCAGTACCTTCGTGATCTACGAGAACTCGTTCGCCATCGGCACGGTCTCGTGCAACAACGAACACAAGTCAAACTGCGACTGCGTGCCGTCCTGCGGAAGCCGTCGCCGAGCCGAAGAGGATTATTATCGGCAGATACTAGCACAGGGAGTACAGCAGGGTTTTTCCCAAGAATACGTGCAAGACGAACTGCGACGAATCGACGGGGTGAACAAACTTCGCCAAGTCGTTCTCGTGTTGGTGATTGTGTTGCTCACGGTGCTTATTTGCAGTTTCATTTTCAGCGTTCCACGCCTTGTTCCGCCGGAAATCCATTTCGATCATCGCAGTGTGCCGATGAGAATATGGAACCGATGAGCAATAGATGCACGGTGCAAAATATCACAACGTCACTGCTCATTTGTGTTTTCACGTTGTTTGTCGGTTGACTTATCTACAATTTCCGTGTAGAATTCTACGTATGTTTTTCTATGGAGATCAATATGTCGCAGTCTCGAACGCTTGAACATCATTGTAACGAAATTATCCAGATGGGAATTTCGTCCCGAATTCGTGCCATCGAATTGATTCTCCATTCTCTCGATCAACCGATTGCCGAGGTGAGTCCTCCGCCTCAAAAACGAGGTCGCCTCTCCGAATTGAAAGGAATCGGCAAAGGAACGTGGGAAGGAATCGATATTGACCAATTCATCCGTGAGGAGCGTGATTCATGGGACTCCTAAATCAACTGAAGAACAAGTTGGTATTTCTGGACACGGCTCCGCTGGTTTACTTTGTAGAGGAACGGGAGCCTTATGCCGATTTATTGACTCCCTTCTTCAAAGCCGTTGATGCCGGAAGGATACGTATTTGTACGTCAACAATCACCTATTCCGAGGCGTTGGTCGTTCCCTACCGTCAGAAAAATCGGGATTTGATTGCAAAGTACAAAATGATCCTCTTGGAAACGCCGAACTTAACCATTGTTCCCTTCGATTTGGAACTTGCTGGACGAACGGCGGAAATCCGGGCAGAGCATAACCTCAAAACTCCTGATGCGATTCAGTGGGCAACGGCAATTCGATACGGCGTTAAGTTTTTCTTGACCAATGATCGCGGTTTCGAACGTTTTTCCGAACCGCAAGTTCTCGTGATTGACGATTTACGCTGACGCTTTGGGCATGCTATTTCAATCGTTCGATTTCTTCCAGCGAGAGTCCGGTCATTTCGACGATAAGCGTCGGATCGAGTCCCTTCTTTTTCATATTCCGGGCGATTTCGATGGCTTTTTTGGACTCGCCTTCGGCATGGCTTTCCTCTATGGCATAGTTCCACGTATTGGTATTGTCCCAATAGACTTTCTGTGATTCTCGATACGCCTCCTGAATCGGCGAAGGATATTTCACCCACTCTGCAATCGTGAAAGCATGATCAAACACCGGCTCCTGCAAAATCGCCGGAATTGTTTCAAATGACTCCAAGTTCTTCAGAAAATACAACCACTTATCTTCCCTCGTTACAAGGTTTGCCTCGGTCTTCTTGAACATCGGCATCTGCAAAAAGACCATCTGAAGACTGTCCAAAAATTGGTCGCCATTTTGATCCTTGAGCGTAACCACCCGACGTAACTCTCGACGCTCTTGTGCCTTATCGTACTCAAAATCGAGGACTGCCACGAGAAACACAGGGTTGAGTTTGAAGTCCCAATTCCCTTGTTGTGCCTGTTTCTGAATAGGAAACGAAGCATAAAACAATGCCCTATCACGAAAATACCGTTGCTTCGCTTTCTGCATTTCGACGGTGAATGTTTCGCCCTTCGGGCCCGTGCAAGCAATATCGAAAATCGCCTTTCGGTCAACGATGTTGTCCGGCAACTGTTCCGATGGGCGAAACATCAAATCGGCAACACGAGTGGGCGCAGGGAGAACGGCATTCAGAAAATCGATCAGCAAATCTTTGCTTGCTTCTTCGCCGAACAGTTTCTTGAAACCAAAATCTGTGTACGGATTGATGTAGCGGGACATGGAGTCCATTGTACAATGCAAACGGCGATTTTTCAATCCTAAAACATCACCCTTTGCCTAAACGGACGCATTTTCGTGGAGTAAATCAACGTATTGCCGTCCGAAGTGAAACGAATCGCACCAATAATGTTCGAGCCTCGGTTATCCACCAAAGGCAAAAGGCGAATCGTGAAAAATGCCTGACCGTCATCCAGATTCCAAAACACGGCATGCCGATTGTCGGCTTTCCAAACGATGTTGCCGAACCGGGTTTCCGTCGGCAAAATGTCTTTGCGACCAACCACTTCGCCCGACTCCCTATCGAGCAAAATCTCTTCGGAGACGAAATGCGAATCCATCCGCATAACCGGTGTAGTCGCCTTAATGGCGGGAGTATCGGAATCAAATGTTAAGGTCGTTTTGTAAGGAATAATGCTGTCATTCTGAATTGTGCGAATCAGTTTGCCGGTTTCGGTTTCCCATAAAGAAATTTCGTTTTTATTCGTTGTCATAAAGCATTTTTCGTCGTTTGATATTGCCGCAAAAGATCGTAAATGAAATCGAGAATGCCAATGAAATAGACCGTTTTTAGGTTGAAATTCCATTTTTTCCCCTTTTGCCCTTGCGCTCGGATGGGATGTGAAACATAGTACAGCGACCGGTCTTTGAAATTCTCCTGCTCCGCCTTCTGCATTTCGACGATGAATTGTTCGCCTTTGGAATTTTAGCAATAGATGTCAAATACGGACCGTCTGTCATGTGCCGACGCACCGAGTTGCTCTGGATTGTGAAAATCCAACGTTTTGATTTGGTGTTTGTCCGGTAATAACGTGTTCAAGAAATCGATCAGCAAATCTTTGCTTGCTTCTTCGCCGAACAGTTTCTTGAAACCAAAATCTGTGTACGGATTGATGTAGCGGGACATGGAAACCATTGTACAGCGCAAACGGCGGCTTTTCAACTTCACTGCTCTGGTCTCAACAGCGGAAACAGGATCACTTCGCGAATCGAAGCGGTGTCCGTTAGCAGCATACAAAGTCGGTCAATGCCAATGCCGAGTCCTCCCGCCGGAGGCATGCCATGCCGCAAGGCACGAACGAAATCCTTGTCCATCCGTGCCATACTGTCTTCCGCTTTTTGTCCTTCCAGTTGCTGGCTGAACAACTTTTCCTGCAAGTCGGGATCATTCAACTCCGTGTAAGCATTGGCAAGTTCCATTCCTTGCACGAACAACTCGAACCGCTCCGCAATGTTCGGCTCTCCCTTCTTGCGTTTCGTCAGCGGACAAATGCTTGCCGGATAGTCCATCACGAACGTCGGATTCACCAAATTCTTTTCGACCTTCTCCTCGAACAGGTCGTTTTTCACCACGTCGGGATGTTTACCGGCAACGTCCAGATTCAGCGACTTGGCATATTCAACGAGCGCAGCCGAATCGGTCGGATCAATGCCGGTGAACTCTTGGATCAGCGAATCGTAAGTCTTTCGGGCAAACGGCGGTGTGAAGTCGATCTCCTTGTTGTTCCAAGCGATTTTGTAATTCCCCTCCTTTGGAGGGGTGCCGCGCAGCGGCGGGGTGGTCATTGGTGAAACCACCCCTGCCCCTCCATTGAGGGGAATTACCACCCCGTCATTTTGCTGCGCAAAATGACTCCCCTCCACGGGAGGGGAATGTTTCAACGCATCGATAATAATCTTTTCGGTCAAATCCATCATCGACCGGTAATCGCCGTAAGCCTGATAGACTTCGAGCATCGTGAATTCAGGATTGTGCCGCTGGTCGATTCCCTCGTTGCGATAGACCCGACCGAGTTCATACACTCGCTCCATTCCACCGACGAGCAAACGTTTGAGATGCAGTTCCAAAGCAATCCGTAATACCAGCGGAATGTCGAGCGCATTATGATGCGTTGCAAACGGTCGAGCGGCAGCACCGCCGGCAATCGTGTGCAGTGTGGGACCTTCGACTTCGACAAAACCTTCCTCGGCAAGCGTATTTCGGACAGACTGGACGATTTTCGTCCGCGCTAACATTCGTTCCAACACGCCGTCGGTGTGGATCAAATCCACGTATCGCATTCGGCTGCGCAAGTCGGGATCGGAAAGTCCGTGAAACTTGTCCGGCGGCGTTTCGATAGATTTTGTCAGGAACGTGAGTTGCGATGCCGCTATGGAAAGTTCGCCGGTGCGAGTCCGCATCAGTTCGCCGTCCACGCCGATGATGTCGCCGAGATCGAAACATTGAGCGAGTTCCCAATTTTTTTCACCAACCTGATTGCTGCCGATGAGAACTTGAATTCGTCCTGACCAATCCCAGAGATCGAGAAAAATGAGTTTCCCTTTTTTCCGTTGCAGAACGATGCGTCCGGCAGCGCGGACGGTCGGTCCCGATGAGTGTTGCGTCGCCTCATCAAGGACGATTTGGTCTTCCATTGCTCGAATCGTTCCGATGGCGATGTGATTATCGAATCGCTGTCCCCAGGGGTCGAATCCGAGTTCTTCGATTTTGCGTAGTTTTTCGCGCCGAGCGGCTTCTAGTTCTTCGTGTGCCATTGTTTTGCCGTTAAGTATTTTCGCTTTATTATATCGCAAAACGGTGAAGTTGGTACGTTGGCATTTTCGTCGAAAAACAAATTTTGCAATCATCATGCATTTATGATACCATAACGTCAATGGACGCGACGATTCGGAAAAAACAGGATAAATTAGAACAGCATATTCGGGAACTCGGTAGCGTTGCCGTCGCCTTTTCGAGCGGTGTCGATTCTACGTTCCTGCTCAAAACCGCTCACGATCTTTTGGGCAACCGAACACTTGCCGTTACCATTCACTCTTGCCTCTCGCCGCAAAGAGAACTCGACGAAGCCGTACAATTTACCCGCAACGAAGGCATCGAACATATCATCATTGAGTTGGACATTTTAACTCTGCCGGGTATCTCGAAAAATTCCACAAACCGATGTTATCTTTGCAAGGTCGAATTGTTTTCCCGTATCCGCTGTATTGCCGAAGAGCGGGGAATCCCGCACGTTGCCGAAGGTTCCAATGCCGATGATAGTAGCGATTTCCGTCCCGGCTTGCAGGCGATTACTGAACTCGGTATTGTGAGTCCGCTCCGAGAGTCGGGACTCACGAAGCAGGAAATTCGGCAACTTTCCACCGAGAAAGGATTACCGACGTGGAACAAACCGAGTTTTGCTTGTCTTGCTTCCCGCATTCCTTACGGCGAAGAAATCACGAAGGAACGATTGGCGATGATCGAGGCGGCGGAACAATACCTGTTGGATGCGGGTTTTCGGCAAGTCCGGGTTCGTTTTCACGGCAATTTGGCACGAATCGAAACGGACGAAGAAGGACGGCAATTTTTTTCGGACAAAGTCCTTCGAGAGAAAATCCATTGCCGATTCAAGGAAATCGGTTTCGTGTATGTATCTATCGACCTGCTGGGTTATCGCACCGGCAGTATGAACGAAACGCTAGAAAAATAAGGGAATTATATCGTTAATTCCACTATACCGTGAACGGGGACAAATTGGTGTGTTTTTTCTTTGCGAAATCTTTGCGTCCCTTGCGGTGAAAAAAGATTTAACCGCAAAGAACGCAAAGAACGCCGGAGTACCGGACTAAATTACTTTCGTCGCCGTCTCGCCAGTCCAAGACCCGCGAGACCAAGTCCGATGATCGCCAACGTGGCGGGCTCCGGTGTGGTGGACGAAACGCCACTGTCAACATATGTGACGAAACCAGTCAAATCATTGATACTCCAACCGCTCGTGAAATCCCCATCGTTGAGAATCCAAAATGACTCCGCACCGAAAGCAACTTCAAACGAATTGAGCCGCCCACCAACACTGCTGCTCGTGCCGAACATATCGACGAGTAATTCGGCAAAGAAAAATCCTTCGTCGAAGCCAAACGCCGTGAAGAAGGAATCGACCAAGTTATCGCCGACACCGAAACTACTCATGTCCAATGCAATGTTGCCGTAGGTCAGATCGACGTTTTGGGCATTGATGGACGATACGAACGAGATGTTCGGCATCGCATCGAAACTTGCCGTCGATACACCCAAGTCATTCGCAAAGGCAGAAATGGAGAGGATGCCCGATCCGTTGTCGGCAAAGACAAGGTTTTCGACATTGCCCCAGTCGCCGGTGTTGCTCGCGGAGTTGCCCGCAAGGGTCAACGTGCCGATGGTGCCTTCGTGATTCCAATAACCGAATTTGCCGTCGACGTTGTAACCCCATTGGTCGAACCGACCGTTGTATTCACCGTTGCTGTAAGTCAAGTTATCAATTCGACTTGCGTTATCGACGGCACCGCCGGTCATCGTGAGATTGCCGATGGTTGCATTATGAAAATTGCCGATTCGACCATTATCGGTAACGGTCGCGTTGCCGATACGAGCGTTATCGGTATTGCCGATCAAGCCGTTGGACTTCACGTTTACGGTTGCCGATTCGAGGTTTCCCCAATCGATACCAAAGGCGTTGCCAGCGACGTTGAGCGTGTCGAGTGCGCTACTCTCGGCGTGCCGATTATACGTACCATCGTAGTAGGTTAACTCGCTGATCTTTCCGGCGTTCTCAATCGTACCACTGTAAAGGTTCGCGGTCGTGATGGTGCCGTTGCCGCCAGCACCATTGTATAATGTTCCGCCGGTGCCATCTTTTCCAACGTTTGCTGTCGTGATGGTGCCTATACCACCGCTAGCACCATTGTACACGGTTCCACCGAGGAGATTTAAGTCGGTGATATCACCGGTGCCTGTACCACCCTGACCACCTGCGCCACCTGCACCGCCTTGACCGCCTGCACCGCCTTGTCCGCCACTACCTCTTTTACCACCGTTTCCTCCGCTTGCCAGGTTGGAACTGCCTGGATTACCATTTGCTTTGGTACCAAGTGCATCACCATTAACACCGTCGCTACCAATACCACCGGTACTACCGCCTTTGCCGTTGTCTCCACCACTACCATTGATCAATGTTCCGTCGGCATAGACGTATGCGGCAACAATCTCACCAGTGCCGGTTCCGCCGGTTCCGCCGATTCCACCGACACCGCCGGTGCCACCGGTGCCACCGGGACCACCGTCACCGCCATCGCCACCATGACCGCCGCGTATCCATATCCAATTATAAATGGCATCGCCGCCATCGCCGCCTTTCCCGCCAATGCCACCTGGTCCACCAATACCACCAATACCACCAATACCACCTGTACCACCATCGCCGCCTTGCCCATTGTATAAGGTTCCATCAACAATGAATGCGGTCGTGAGTGTACCTGTACCATCGACTGCGCTACCAGTATAGCCCTGTGTCCCCGTTGTACCAGTCGTACCTGTAGTGCCGGGTGTAGTTGGAGAGTAAGCTTTTGGTTTAGTGTTATAATCACCGCCATTGTCGCCGCGAGTGCCATCTGCACCATTTTCACCATTTCCACCCATGTTGCCTTGTCCGCCGGTTTCTCCTGTACCACCAGTCATGCCTTTGCCGAAATACACCATTCCGCCATCGACGATGTATGCCTCATCAATGGTGCCTCCTGCGTAGTTGTTGATCGTACCGCCACTAGCAGTGACCGTATCGATAGCAGAACGGTTGGACACTATACCTCCTGCGACATCCGCCACAGCGATAGTGGCATTGTTGGTGTTTGAAAGAGACCCGCCCGAATCGACAAAGGTAAAATCGATACGGGTTCCTGCGCCGGAATTCTGAAGATAGGCTCCGTCGCCAACAGTAGCCATAATGATATGAGCTTGGTTTGCGTTGTATACCTCTGATGTGTCGCCACTAACATCAACAGCACCAATCAAGGCATTGACTCCTTGATTATTTAACGTTCCATATTTACCAACCGTAGCTGTTACAATCTCGCCATGATTAGTCAACTCTCCTCTGTAGGAGCGGCTACCGTTAAGAATGTCGTACACACCGAAATCACCGTAGCCAGAAACTCCTGCTGCACCAATTTTTCCAGTCTCTTGATTGGTCGCACGTCCAGTGAACATTTGGTGTGTCGTGGTAGAGATAGTACCAGACATCTCCGATGTGCCCTCAAACAGTTGTTTCTCGGGTGGACTCTTCGATCCGAGATTAATGCTTGGTATTAACGCAGTTAATCCCTCCTTTAATGCTCCAGTTATTGCTCCCTTTATCCCTTTATCCAAAAAACCATCTATTGTACCTCTCAGGGTGTCTTTCAGTGCTCCTCCGATGTCCTGACTCACATCGAATCCCACCCCACCTGCTGGAAAAGGTGTTGTTTCGTTAAGTTTGACTGTTCCTGTACCTACAAATTGCCCATTAGCCTCCGTGGTTTTGGCAACACTATAGACTGTGATCCAATCTAATACCCCACTATTGCTGTATCCGATGTACTCTTCTGACTTGTCCAGATAACTAGGTGCGTCTTGTGGCATCACCAAGATTTGCCCTTGCACATTCTCCGCTGGCAGGGCGAGAAACAGGGCGATGAGCAGGAAGCCCACGCTGTACGAAAGTTTGAACGTTGTCTTCATAAATTTTCCTTTCCGCCGGTAACCGGCAATGGGGGGTTGGTCAACAGAGTCGCAATCTAATTCCCCTCTATGGAGGGGTGGCATTTTGCGTAGCAAAATGACGGGGTGGTTATTCCCCCTCTATGGAGGGGCAGGGTTCCACAAATGACCACCCCGCCGCTGCGCGGCACCCCTCCAAAGGAGGGGAATTACGATTGCAACTCGGTTAACTGTTGGGTTTGCCGAGTTCGGCAACAAGAACGCTCAAGACAGGAGCGATGCGTTTAATAGATGGTTCTCCTCACACCGACCAAAGTGCTTGCGAACAATAAAATAATGCTGCGCCGAAGATACTACATTGCATGTGCGCAGACGCTCCCTTTCCGGGAGTTGCGTCACTTTCACATGCAAAGGTTATCTTCACTCGGCGTAAGCCGTTGGTCTGTGAAGTCAACCAATCCGCATCTCAGTTTTAAGAAAACCTGACGCGGCTATTAAATGTTGACGAACTCTAATTTTTTACATTCCATCTGGCGTGGTGCCGAGACAGAATCCTAATTTTGGACGTAGTGTAACGACTTTTTCGGAAAGTGCAATACCCCCCATGTAAAAAAAAGCGGCAGGAAAAAATCCCACCGTTTTCGATTCTACAAAAATATGCTGATGACCACAATGACCAGCATCGCGATGTCCCACAGAGGCTTGGCAATGAGTTGGGCAGTCGGAACTGCAACGCAATCCACAACTCCTGCCTCGGCAACACCGCTGCAAACGGCGAGTATGCAAGCAACCATCAGTCCAATAAAAAATTTCTGATACATAAAAAACTCCTTTCAAAAAAATGAAAAAAACAGAAGGCTCCCGAATGAGAGAGCCATTAAAACAATCACGCCGCTTTCTTGTCGGCAATGTACTCATTCCAACTTGAACGGTAGCGTTTTCGATAATGGCTAATCGCTCCATCTGAAACGCCGTACTTGCGAGCAACGTCGCCTGTGGTCTCACCCATCGCCAAATCCAAAATGATTGCTCGGTCTCGTTCCGACTGTTCTTGAAGCCAGCCCTCGAAGAAATCCATCTTGAATTGCACCGTGCGATCAACCGGGTAACGAGCATCCGTAGCGGTTGCTTCGCTTGTAAAACAGTCGGCAATGTTCTCCGCCAGTCCGTAATTTTTGACCTTCGACCTGCCGAGGTTTTGGCAGTAGTGGCTCATTACATCGCCGGACGAGGTGATAACGCCAAGCGACCTTCCTTCATGATGCCGACCAATGGCAAAACGCGCTACCGAACCAGCATAGACATCGTGTAACCGTCCTTTGGATGCCAAGTTTTTGAGGTTCAAAAAAGCCCAACACAGGATGTTTTGCACGGCTTCAGATCGTTTGTCGGGGTTATAGCCTGCGAAGGCACGTCGAGCCGACTTTGTGAGGAACGGCATCAATTCGATAAACTTCAAATTGACTGCCTCATCGAACGTGGCAGATTTTCTGACAGTCATTGTTGTCATAGGTAATCCTTTCAGATGAAAATTGAAATAGCCGCCTCGACGTGAGACGGCTTATTACAGGGCAGATGAGAAAGAGGTAAGGTTCTCATCAAGAGCCTGTGAAAAAGCGTTGAAGTATTTCTACATCGCAGTTATTTGCCACAAAATGAAGCGGTTTTTAAGAGCGAAACGACACCGGCTACTTGGCAGAG